>ERZ1370068.7692-contig-6595_pt1 | contig 71401 bp, 125 predicted proteins | sample MGYA00561227_ERZ1370068 | MGnify/ENA primary metagenome ERZ1370068 (study PRJEB38410, sample SAMEA6850437) | metagenome | study: Metagenomic assessment of the ecological functions of the soil: analysis of the soil microbiota associated with the...
GACTTGAGCGGGCTCAGCGAACGCCAGGTGTCGGCTGCGGGGTCATACTCAAACACGTAAGGCTGCCCGTCCTTATGGACGGAGGCGATGAAGCCGCCCACCGTATAGATCTTGCCGTTCAGCACGGCGGCGCCGATGTGGTCGAGTCCGTTCGGCAGCGGGCGCGGGTGCGCCAGCGATCGGTCGCCGGGTCGTATTCGTCGTGGTAGGTCCCCGCCACGTTCTGGATGTTGCCGCCGATGACGTGGACTTTCCCACCCACCGCCGCGAGCGCCACTTCGTTGCGCGCCATCGGGATCGGCGCTTTCATCGTCCAGCTACCCTGGGATTGCCCGTGGACGGTTGCTGCCAATGCGCCGAGCACCATGCAGAGCGTGGCGAACTGTAGAACCTTCAAAGACGTATCCTGCATCGTTTCCTCCTGTCAAAAGTGATTCGGCATCAAACCGAAAACGGCTCGACCGGTGCCAGTGCCGATGACGTGATGGCCCCTGCCGGCTTGTTGACATCGAGGTGTTCTCGGCACAGGCGGGCTTGTATCACGATCTCTCCGACGGGATCAAATAAAAAAGTAGCCTGGCCGTGACTTGGGTCAACTTTCCAACATGGTCTGTTTCTGTTAGCTTAAGAAAACATGTCGAGGCTACTACAAAGCGTGATCGTGCTGGCGGTGCTCGTTCTTTCACGTGGCGCAGGCGCAACGGATCAAAATCATTTTGCATCGATTTATATGGATGGGAAAAATCGGTCAAATTCACTACACGCTTCGAACCAACGAAAAGGGATGGTAGAGGAGCTCAAGACGCGGAGCTCGCTATCCATACTTGGCTTTCAAGTTTATTACTTTACGCAGGATCTGCACGAAGTATGGAATGAGGGTGAACTACAAAGCATGCAGGGAGATACCGACGACCATCATACGATCTACAAATCATCCCTCCAACGTAACCCGAAAGAGTACGATGCCGTGCTGAACGGAAGAATTTGACGCTGCCGCACGATGCCTTTCCCACTTCCGTCTGGCACTACGAAATTACCCAGAAGGCGCTCCTTTTTGATCTGAAGGATTTACGCCTGATGAAGGTCAAGGTTAGCAAAAAAGCGAGGACTCAGTTTCCCTCGTGGGCCGATCGATTCCTGCGAGCAGGTTTGATTTCTCTGGTGAGTGGCAGGCTTCAATCTGGTTTGACCAGAACAAGCAGCTTTTGAAGATGAATTATAAGGCCGAGGGACGGGATATTGCTGTACTGATGGATCCAAAGTAAAAAGGACAGGAAGCACGACTTCGGGAACTGTTCGAGCGCGGCTTCGAGGTCTTCAACATTTTACTCCTCAGGATCGTCTTGAGCTATGGGCTTCTTGCCAAGCTTTACCGGGACCACGAAGGTTTCACCCCTGCGAAAAATAGTGAGAGTCACTTCGTTCTCGACCTCTGTGCCCTTAATGACGCGCAGAACCTCACCCACTCTGTCCACGGCGATATCGTCAACAGCGAGGATAACGTCTTGAGAAAGGACTCCCGCCCGGTCGGCAGGCTGATCCGCCGCTACAGAACTGACCAGTACGCCCCTAACTGGCGATACTCCTAAGCCCTCGGCCGATGCCAGCGTCAACTCGGATAATTTTACGCCCAACCAACCCCAAACGATTTTCTCACCGCTCAGGAGGCGGGGAATCATAGCTTTTATGACATTGATGGGAACGGCAAAACCGATAGTTCTATTCTCGGAAGCCTGCGTAAGCATCCCTACGATGTGACCTTCATATTCACCAGCGGTCCCCGCTCTCACCGGAATTGGCTGGGGAGTCTACCTGTATATGATCGAACGCAGCCAACGTATTCTGGCGCCTGCCACGCCGGCTAACGATGCCCATGTGCATAGAGCTCTCTAATCCAAAGGGATAACCCAGAGATCCAACTAACTCTCCTACTCTTAGAACATCGGAATCGCCCAGAGGCAGGACCGGGAACTCTCGTTCTCCATTTATCTTGATGATTGCAAAATCTACTTGGGCATCGGTCGCAACGATCTCACCACGAAGACGTTGTCTATTGGCAAGACGGATCTCAATCTCTTTCGCCTCGTTAACCACGTGATGGGCGGTCAGGATATATCCTTGGGGATCAATGATAAATCCCGATCCGCGTGCTTGGGTGGGCTCAACGCGGACATGAACCACAGCTTGCCGTACCTTTTTCTGCCAATCGTACAAAGGGACCGGTTTAAACGTTCGAGATCCGGGTCAGCATCGCTGGGGTCACCTTTGAAGCCATAAAGGAAGAGGTTGCGCTCGAACCGTCTGCGTTATCAGAACCACTGCGAAGAGGGCACAAAGCGAAATGACCGCAGAAAATCCCTCGGTCTCATTTCCTTCCTCCAGGGAATCGCACAGCAACGGACATGCCAGAAGGATTTGGGGATATTCTGTAGCAACTATAAGTAAAATGAGAAGTGACAACGGCCAATACGCGGTCAAGAAAAGACAGGTAATGCTATTCGTGATCACTGAAGCTCATTAAGACCTTTGAGTTCCACCATGTTTAGCTCCCCCTTCCTCGTCTTTCGTGAATTTATCGACGACCAAGATCCGCGCTTGAAACAGAAAAATTCTTTGCAGACGCCTAAGCAAGAATAGAGGTACCCCTTCAATCAACAAGTTGATAAAACCCCACAAAAACACAATCCCGCCTAGATACATCTGATCCTTTGAGGTAGCCCGGGTTATGTTATCTTCATATCCCAGCCGAGCACCTTCTCATCGGGTCTCATCTTCCACGCCAGATTCCTGGCGAGGCCGTAAATATCGGCGAGATTATAAAGCGGCACCATCAGCGCTTCTTCCATGATGATTTTACCTGCCTGCTGTAATAACGCGACTCGCTTTTTGATCGTGCGTCTTTTGCTCCTCATCGATGATTTTGTCGAACTCTGGGTTGCTATAGTTGGTACGCTTGGTGGTGCCGGTGCGAAAATACTGGTCGTAAATCGTATCCGCGTCCGTCAACGAGCCACGATTCTCGTAATAAAAGGGCAGCTTGCCCCCATTCACGCCTTCCGGCCCCCAGTACAAAGCATATTCCTGAGAGATGAGTTCCACTCTAAAACCGCCTTTGACCATCTGAGCCGCGACCACCTGACATACTTCTCTGTCTTTTGGATAGCGTACCAGCAGAATAATACAGCCGCACGTCGCAACCTTGGGCATAGCCCGCCTGAGCCGAGTAGTTCCCTCGCCTCTCTTTGGATCGTACGGATAGGGTTTCAGTTTCGGGTCGGCACCAATGACGTGCGATCCCACCGGACCATTGTTCGGATAGGCGATTCCGTCAAAGATATTTTGCACGATTGCCGGGGCGTCGACGGAGTAATTAACCGCCTGACGCACCAGCTTGTTGTCAAAAGGCTTGTGGGCGACATTCATCATCAGAAAATACATTGACAATCCCTTGATCTTGTCGACTCTGATGCGCGGATGACGTTGCAACCGCGTCACTTCATGGACCGGGACGTTATTGATGAAGTCCGCCTGGCCTGATTCCAATGCCGCGAGGCGCGCCCCATCCTCGGTGACTTTGCGAAAGATAACCTCTTTGATCGTCGCTTTGCCGCCCCAGTATTCGTCATTGCGGGTGAAAACCATGTTGCCCCCGCGCTGGAAACTGACAAATCGGTAGGGACCGGTGCCGACTAAGTTCTGATACAACTGATCGCCGTATTTATCTCCGGCAGCCTTGCTGACGATGAAACGGTTTCTCAATCGATCCAAGAAAATCGCCAGCGGCTGCTTGGTCACGAAGATAACAGTCTGCTCGTCCGGCGTCTGTATTTCAGTGACGTCCTTGAAGTTCGGTGCTTGTAAGCTGCCGCCTTTTATATCGCGCATCTTTTCAACCGAGAACACTACGTCTTTTGAGGTCAGCGTCGCCCCGTTGTGAAACTTGATGCCCTTTTTCAGCTTGAACACCCATCGATTTTCGCGAAATTCCCATGACTCAGCGAGGACCCCGACCCAACCCTTTTTTCATAATCCAACTCAACGAGCGGCTCTATGACATGCTGCCAATTACCGTAGATTGAACTGGAACTTTGATTATAAGGGTTAATGGAGTCGGCGACGGAGGTGTGATAGATGGTGATGCGGTCCGTAGAAGCCGCGCAGGCATCGCGATAAATCTGCGGTCCGACCAGCGCACCCACGCCGAGCGCCGCGCTCTTCTTCAAAAAATCCCTGCGACTGACGTCGATTTTTCTCATAGCCATTCCATCCTCCTTAGAAGAAAAAAGATTTCCCGCGCAAAGGCGCAAAGGGCGAGCGTAGGAGACTTGACTGATTGTAACTGGCATGGCGGGTATCGTCGCCATTGGCTTTTAGCCTTTCCGAGAGGAATTCAGTCAAGGCGTCCCGTGGATTGCGCTACAAGTCTAGCCTCCCAATTTGAATGTACGAGTGCCAATCCAGGTAGGAAGAATGTGTTACTGAATGGTGATCGATAAGGGACCACGGGTGCCCCTTTTTCATTTTCAGATCATAGGTTAAAGCGTTAACGCCATCGATTACAAGAATGGAAAAGGTTAATGCGAGACCCTATTACCGGAATCGTCGGCCTGGTTCTCTATTTCTCATATACCAAAGTATTACGCCAATGCGTATGACTTCTGCTACGTCCTTGCCGAGTCCTACTTCCAGCAGTTGGTTCGTCTTCGCCAACTCTTCTGTGCTGAGCGGAACTTGAATGCGCTTAGTAGTTATTGGATAGTTAACAAATTCAGGAACGTAGTTTGGATTGCGACGCAGTTCTCGATCAGCTTTGATCTTATTGACCTTGAATTCATCAGGCGTTCTTTGTCCCTTAAAACCGGTATTGTGGCGCTCAATCTCTTCTACTCGCGCCAGTGTTTCGTCAGAGGCATCAAAGACTTGAACCCGAATCGGCTTCAATGAGAAATTACTCGTCCAGCCAACGTCTCCAGACCCACAGGTCGCCGGCACGGACAACGTGTCAATGGTTGCTAACAGATCCACATAATCCCCTTTTCGCCCTGTATTTCGTAGGGTAAAGTACCGACCGACCGAATCCCATTCCGTGTTCATCCACAAATTTAATGAGTCATGGGCGTCGTCAGGCGTAAGATCATACTCGCCAATAGCAGCAGCCAAGGTGTCCTGACAATTGGTATGCAATCCGTAGCCTCTGCGATCAAAAAGACTTGCTCGACAGCGACCCCCGAGCAAGTCGGTCCTGCATGTTTCTTGAGATTTCTAGGATGAGAAACATCGGACGATCCCTCGAAGAAACGGTCCAGATGATGTCACCTTTTTTAACTCGAAAGGCGTTCCGGGAGCGAGTATTACTCACTCCCAGGAACTCTTTGTAATCATGCAAATTAAAGGCATTGAAATCCACGCATTGCTCGCCTTCTTCTTGGATGATACGAAGTACTTCACCGCGCAAAACCGGTAAGGCTTTTCCGGAGACGGGTTGCAACACAACTTCTGTCTTCAACGGTCCGTACTGTAACACGACTAGACTCCCTCCTGTCTCAGAAATTCAAGGAAGATGTTTCGTACAATCTCCTCGTCAGTTCGCCCAAATTGCCCCTCGGTCTTAAGCCTCTCGATAACGACGTACTGTTGTTGATTGAATGTCACCTCGATAATTTGCTCGCTGTCTGATGAACGCGAATCTGCCATCCTTGACCTCCTAATTTTTTACCTGCCTGGTCGCATAAGCCTCGACTCTGCCGATTGGCCCTTCTATCCAATGGGGCAATCGTATTGCACCATCCGTAAACCGTGTCAAGTGAACTTCGCTGCTATCGCAAGCCGGAATTGTGGAGCATTACATTTGCTTGACAGGGGTGATTGTGCCGTGAAACGATACCTCGCCGTACCAAAACGAGGTGAAAGCATGCCGTGCTAAAGAAGAGGAATTCGTTGGAGATAAAGGTTGGCTTCAATCAGCAACAACGTCAACTGATTGAGAAGATCAAAAGGAAACAGACATGGGTAAAACGGATGCCGAGGTAATCCAAGCCGTATTCGTTCAGTGGCTCAAAGAGGAGGGCTTGCTATGATCTCCTACGGTAGAGAGCGATTTGATCTCGTATTACAGCCCATATCAGGAAAGGCAGTCCCAGTACACGCCGGAGAAGTACTACGCATCATTCAAGTTGAGGGTGAGCAGTGTGTCGACTTCAACGCATTCAACCTGCACGATTATAAAGAAAGGATGGACGTCGGTTCTAGCCGTGGCTCAACCGGTTTTCGCCCGAAGAAAGGAGACATCTTATGTTCCAATCCACCCAGATACCGTCCCATGATAGGTATTCTTGAAATGTCTCCTACCTGCCAAACGGACGTTTTGGGCAGAACCTGTCACGCTACCCTGTTTGAAATGTCATTCGGACTCGAGCGACATACAAACTGCCAGGATACGATTGCTGAAAGCATTAGCGAGTACGGTCTGACGCCGGATGACGTCCACGACTCTTTCAACATGTGGATGAATTCAGAGTGGGATTCAACCGGCAAGGTGTGGACCATGGCTAACACAGGTCGCAAAGGTGATTTTGTGGATCTGGTCGCGTTCTTTGATATTCTGGCCGTTCCTTTAATATGTGGTTCGGGAGATATTAGATGGACGAGTAACTTTTCTTTAAGCCCATTCAGATACAGGTGTTGGAAGCATCCCCGGATACGAAGGCAATAGTGGATCGGGTCAAGCGCGCGCTACGGACGTTTCAAAATCAGAGAACGGTCGATAAGTTCCGTGTCAAGGACATTAAAGCGGATCGGGAGCTACGGCCAGTCCCAGGTTGGAAACCTCAGTTCGTAAATTTTCCGATTGAAGTAGAGGACACGACAGTTAAGCTAAATCAGGCCGAGTACCGGAAGGCTGTAAGTCTTCAGGAGCAAGGGTTTGGAAGAGACGTAGGTGACGTCGTCCGCCGGGGTGTCATGATCTGGGCCAACAAACATCTGGCGGCTCCCCGGCAATTAAAAATTACATTTCCATAAAGAAATGCACGACCGCTCGGATTCACCTGCGATAGAAGCCAGGAGACCAAGGAAAAGCTCAAAGATCGGATTGAAACGCAAGCTGCGCTATTTTATCCGATCCCGGACCTTGGCGAGGGCTGCGCGGGCACACTCTTCGTCGAATTGGCCGCCGGGAGCTCCACTCACGCCGATCGCGCCGATCGCGGTTCCGCTGGCCATGATGGTCACCCCACCGGTCGCATAAGTGATATTGGGCAGCGGCGTCTGCGGCACCGTAGTCGCGAGGATTTTTGCTGATCCGGTCGGCGACGGCTTTCGTGCTGTCTTCCTTACGCCCAAGCGTCAGCGAGGCCGCCGAGTAGGCCTTGTAAAAGGCATTGTCGAGCGTGTGGATCGGCGCCCCGTTGCCCCGCAGCATGGCTTGGCGAACGCCGTCGAGATCGACGACGACCGCTGTCACCGCGTAACCCTTCTGCGCGCAACTCGCGACCGCGTCGCCCACCAGCTCATTCGCAAGCGGCGCCGACAACTTCTGCAAGTTGACCAGCCCTTGGGCCTGAACTCCCGTCGGGACAGCACCTACGACGAACACAAGAGCAAGCACAGCAGCTTGCAGTCCTGCCGAAACCCGTGACATTGGTGACATTGGTTTCCTCCCTTCGATATGTGCCAGTCTCCCGGCGACGATACATGAAAACTCCCCCGTTGAAGTAAGCCTTAGAGCCTTCCTCCAGTGGGCGGCGCAAGTCGAAAGCGCACGTTGCCCGCTCTTGACGCCCAACCATTGAGTTGCTCGTTGAACCTATTATCAATACCTAGTTGATCGGAACAAAATGGTTTTTACTGTCATTAAGGGACCTTGTCAAGATTCTATTTCATCGAGTAAGCCGACAACCCCAGACCATATTTTTGGGGCGACAACAATCAATCTTTTCAAGAAGCTCGTCCGCTAAGAAGCAAGTTCTCTGCCCTTCACAAAACAATTCGAAGTGGCCCCCTTATTTTCTTGTTCAGGATTCAACTGATCGATGCATCCACGGCCTCCAGCCGTCTGCCCTGGCTCGGGTCCTACCGAGCGAAGGCAGTCGAGGGACGACGATGTCTTGGGCGAGGACATCGGAATCAGGAAGGTTATCGTATTCTTCGAGGCTCCATGTCTCGGCAATAAACTTTGCGCTGTGCTCATCGATTAAGATGATCTGGAAAAGAAGTCGGACCTCACAACAATTCCAAATCAACCTCGACGGTCTCAACCCAAGTTTTGAAGTCGTGGAACTATTCCAAAGCTGCTTCGGACGCCCTCTCTCGATCGTATCTAGAGCTTAGTTTCGTTTTCCATTCGATTTGTCATCCTGCAAGCCCGCTGGCTCTTATGGCGTCACGATTTCCCAACCGCTCTTAGCAGCAAACGGTGGGGTGGTGTTGCTCTATCGTTAACCGCGTCCTCACCATGCCGTTGACAGCAGAACGAATGGGCGTTACGAATGCTTATTTAGTGTTACTCCTGGATGTAAGATATGTATCTCGATAAACGCTTGCTCCGGCTGACCCAAGGTGTCAGAGCCCGTATCCTGACTGCTGCGTTTGTGGGACTTTGTGCCGTAGTTGCGGGGTTGGCGCGGCTGACCCTATCCGGCCTCGTCATTGCCGGGGTTCTTTTGGGAAATCCGTTTTCCTCCCTCATTCTGCCGATCGGTGGCATTGTTGGTTGCACCCTGCTTCGCGGGCTCTTTCAGTTTCTGCGCGATCGGATCAGCCAAGGGACCGCGGCGCGCGTCAAAGTCGAACTCAGGCGACAACTGTTCGAGCATTGCCTCGCCATGGGTCCGGGACAGTTCGATCAAAGCCGAACCGGAGATGTTCTGACCATACTGGGCGAGGGCGTCGAGCGGCTGCAGGTGTTTTTGGCCAGTTTCTCCCGCAGATGATCGTCGCCGGTTTGGCGCCTATCCTGATTTTTTTCTCATGGCGTCCATCGACCTCTCCATTGGCTTCATCTTCCTCTTCTTCGCCGTCTTTACCCTGGTGGTTCCCGCGCTCTTCTTCTTGTTTAGTCGAGAAAGCAGCCGTCGACGCCGCACGGCTTATGGCGCCTTGAGCGCCGATTTCCTCGACAGCATGCAGGGCATCTCGACGCTCAAGATTTTCGGGCAAAGCCGCGCTTGGGGCAACACCCTCGCGGAAAGGGCACATCAAGTTTACCGCGCCACTATGGGGTGCTCGCCGTCAACCTCATGTCCAGCGGGATCGGCACCTTCGGTATTACTGCGGGCAGCGCCTCGGCCCTGGCCTGGGGAGCGTTCAAGGTAACGAACGGGGAGCTCGATCTGCGCGCACTTGTGGTTCTTTTGCTTCTGGGCGCCGAAGTCTTCCGTCCGATGCGAGAGATGATCATCCTCTACCATCAGGGCTTTCTGGCCATGGCTGCAGCCGAAGGGATTTTCGGTATCATGGATACGCCGATTGAGGTTCGCGACAAGAACTACCATGAGGCCCCAGCCATTTCGTCCGGTCTTCTCGAGCCTGAAATCCGCTTCGAGAACGTTACCTTCGGCTATCAGAACGGCCTTCGTCCTGCGCTGCGCGATATTTCCTTTACGCTGCGTAAGGGCGAAAAACTCGGGATCGTGGGACCAAGCGGGGCCGGTAAGTCGACCCTTGTGTCATTGATGCTCCGTTTCTTCGATCCACAAAAGGGTTGTATTCTTCTCGGCGGTCGGGACCTGCGCGACCTGTCTCTCAGTTTCTTGCGCCGCCATATCGCGGTCGTCGCCCAGGATACCTATCTCTTTATGGCACCGTGGCGGAAAATCTGCGTCTTGCCAGACCGCAGGCAACGCAGCAGGAAGTCGAAGCCGCCGCCCGCGCCGCCAATGCGCACAATTTCATTATGGCATTGCCCAACGGCTATGAGACTCTCGTCGGTGAGCGCGGCGCGCGACTTTCCGGCGGTGAGCGGCAGCGCGTCGCCATCGCTCGCGCCCTGCTCATGGATGCGTCCATTCTCGTGCTCGACGAGGCGCTCTCCAGCGTCGACGCCCAGAACGAGGCGCTCATACAAGAAGCTCTGAGCCGGCTCATGGAAGGCCGGACAACACTCATTATTGCGCACCGCCTTTCGAGCGTGATCGATGCGCACCGCATTCTTGTTCTGGAGCAAGGAAAGGTCGTGGAGTCCGGCTCTCACACTGAACTTCTCCGAGCTAACGGCGTTTACGCCGAGCTTATGGCAGGCCAGCAGAACTCGTCCGACAAAGAAATCACGTTGCAGGTTCCCTCCTCCTCGAATGGTCTCACGGACGGCAATGGACAGTGGCCGGCCGCGAGCGCGGTTCAGGATCGGACGGCTAAGACAAAACACACGGTGCAATCGCTGCCGCTTTCCACGACGTTGCAGCGTCTTTTGGGTCTCGTACGTCCCTTCGCCCTGAAAACAACGCTGGCGTTTTCGAGCGGTGTGCTGTACCAGGCCGCTTTGATCGGGGTCGGCGTTGCCGGCGCCCTCGTCGTTGGGCAGGTGATCCGGCACGGTGAGATTTTTGGCCGGTGCTGTTGTTGGCGCTGGCGGTTGTAGCCACATCGGTTCTGTCCTGGGTCGAGCTCTGGATCGCCCACGACCTCGCCTATCAGCTGCTTGCCGAGATGCGTATCGATATGTACGAAACCCTGGATCCGCTGGCCCCGGGCTACCTTTACGGCGCCGCTCGGGAGATCTAGTAAGCATCATTAGCAGCGATGTCGAAACGATCGAAATCTTTTTGCCCACACCATCGCGCCCGCTTTCGTCGCCGTTCTGGTCCCCGGCGTCGTTCTCCTTTCCCTCGGATTTATCGGCTGGCCTTTGGCCGCGACGCTTCTTCCGTTCCTTTTTCTCGTGGCCGTTTCTCCACTCTTTTTCCAGAAACGTTCTGGATCACTTGGAGCCCAGCTACGAGAAACCATGGGGCAGCTCAACGCTCGCCTGGTCGACAGCATTCAGGGTCTCCGCGAGATAGTGGGGTTCGGCGGCGAGAAGCGGTTCACCGTCGGACCTGTCGCGCAACAGTTGGCGCGTGGCCACAGCGCAGGTTCAGTTTCAGACAGAACAGGCTCGCCAGACAAGCTTGAACGAGACATTCATCGGTATCGGCTCGCTTGCGGTTCTGGTGACAGGTGTGTGGCTCGTGTCTCAGGGAGAAATGACCCGCGCGCTCCTCCCCTTGGCGACTGTTTTGGCTATGGCAGCCTTCGGTCCGGTGATGGACATAACCCGCACGGTCAAAGAGCTCATGGAGACTCTCGCTTCCGCCCAGCGGATCTTTGCGATTAAAGATGCACCCGTCCCCGTGTCGGACGGTCCCGGGATTCCTTCACTCCCGCCACAGCGCAACCGGCTTCCGTCAGTGATTTTCGAAAACACCAGCTTTGCGTATGGTCCTGACGAGCCCCTGGTGCTACAAGATGTCTCATTTCGGATTGAGCCTGGACAAACCGTTGCCCTCGTTGGTCCTTCTGGAGCGGGCAAAACCACATGTACGCAGCTACTACTTCGCTTCTGGGACCCGACCGAGTGGAAGAATCTTGTTGGAGGGAAACGACCTTCGGGCGTTCACTCTCGATGAACTGCGCGCGAAAATTGCGCTCGTCTCGCAGGAAACCTACCTATTCAATACGACCATTCGCGAGAACCTGCGCCTGGCCCGCCCGCAAGCCGCGGATGAAGAGATCGAGGAAGCCGCCCGGCGCGCTAACGCGCACCATTTCATAACCGAGCTTCCGCATTCGTATGACACCTTTGTCGGGGAGCGCGGGATCCAGCTTTCAGGAGGACAGCGGCAGAGACTCGCCATCGCCAGAGCACTGCTCAAGAATGCGCCGGTCCTCATCCTTGACGAGGCCACCTCGCACCTCGACGCCGTCAACGAACAATTGATCCACCAGGCACTTAGCCGCCTCGTCGAGGGGCGGACTACGCTCGTGATCGCTCACCGTCTCTCCACGATTCGAGACGCAGACAATATTGTCGTGCTCAACCAGGGTCGAGTTGTGGAACAGGGCTCCCACGCCGTTCTTCTCGGTCGCAACGGGCTCTACTCACAGCTGGTTGGGGCTCAACTGATCGGCTCTAATGGCACGCATTCGGCCTTCCCGATAATCGCGGACAGCTCTGTGCAGCCGTCTACGAGGAAGTGAATCCAAGAAGTCCGATCGCGATTGTCGATGAGAATCAACAACTGGCCGGGATTATCACGCGTGGCGACTATCCTGCGCGCGCTCGAACAAGGCGATAAGAACGGGACTCACTGTGATTGAGGCCGGGAGCCACGATCTGATCGTGGCTTTCCCCGTGATGAAGTTCTCCACGAAGCCGCGACCAAGATGCTGCGCAATGTCGGGCGCTTGCCCGTGGTGAGCCGTCGCGACTCACATCGCATTGTCGGCTATCTAGGCAGAAGTAATCTGATGACAGCCCATTTGCGCCAGCTTGAGGAGGAGCATATTCGCGAACGAAGATTTCCACGGCGGCAGCCAACAGAATCCAACATACTCGGGTAACATAGCGTCATCGAATCCTAGTTTTTGCCGTTTGATTTATTTCTTTGCCTCCAGCTCGGCGACTCGCTTACGCAGCGCGCGTTCTTCTTCCCAACGGTTAGTTTCGTCACGAATGATCGCCGCGATCGCCTGGATCTCCTGAGTCGGCGCATACAGCAGTGCGACAGTAAAGGCGATGGAGAGGCGTCGCCCATCTTTGTGTACGGCGGGAACGCGAAGAACTTCTGTGCCGTATCGGGTCTCACCCGTTTGCATGTACTCGTCGATATCCTTCCCAATGCCGGAGCCGAAGACGTTCGGGAATAATCAGGTCGAGAGAATGGCCGAGCGCTTCCGCTTCGGTGTATCCGAAAATTCGCTCCGCGGCCCGATTCCACAAAAGTATGGAGCCATCCGTTCCTGCCGCGACGATTGCATCGCCGGCAGACTGTATAAAAGCTTCAAAATCAAATGGTCGGCTTGCCATGGTTACCTACGTTTCGTGCTTTCACCAGATCGGAAGACCGTCGGATTCTTCCAGGCTTTCGTCTCTCATCCGGCAGATATCGCGGCCGCTCTTCGCCCGTGTTGACACAGCAGTTTGTCCAGTTTGTCCTCATTTCCCGATTAGCTCTTTTTGTCAAGCAACTACAGCTTGACACGGGATCTCCCCTGTACTACGCGAAGAAATTGCCAAACAAGTTTCTCCAACGGAGGACAGATGGAAAGGTTGATACCAAGAATTTCGCTTCGGTCACATTGATCCGGCCGCCGTCGAGGCGCGCAGAGCCAGACGCGGGCCTGGTTACGAATTTTATCAGATTGTCCCTACAAATATCATGTTGGTCACTGCCGTTCTGGGCATAAAAGATTTTACCCGGGAGGCCGTTGAGACCGCCATCCCCAACTACTGGAACTGCGTTGATGCACTGGCGGAAGAAAAGGTCGATGTGTTTGTCCTAGGTGGGACTCCTGTATCCGCGCAGTTGGGACGATCCCGCGTTCTGAGGCTACTAAAAGAGGCGGAGGACAAAAACCGGCATACGTGGCGACGCGCCTCTGGAAGCCGCCATTGCAGCGATGCAACACCTGGGATTGAAAAAGATCGCCGTGGAGGACGGTGGACGGATGAATTCAATCAGGCCGTCATACGATACCTGGAGGAAGGCGGCATCAAGGTAGTTGCGATCACCAAGCGCAACCAGTGGGGAAAGGAGGCTTTTGCCATGTCCTTTGAGGAGGGCTTAAAACTTGCGCTAGAGGTGGGTCGTGAGGCTGCTCGCTTGGCTTCCGATGCTGAGGCAATTTTTGTTCCTGGTGGCGCCACAATGAGCCTCCACGTCATACCTGCTATTGAGGAGGAATTTGGCAAACCCGCCTTTACACGAACTAGCGCGGAGGTCTGGCGCAACCTTGTTTATCCGGGAATTATTCCGCCCGTAACCGGGTGGGGGAAGCTGTTGGCCAGCGGGAAGCAGCCGTAGTGAGAATGCAGTCCGAACGGCTAATCGCCCGCGAGTTTTTTAACCCTTTCGATTACCTCTGCAGGCTGATTCATAACTCTTTCAGTAAGAGCTTGCAGCTCTTCTCCCGAGGCCGGTTCAATTTCCAATTTAGACTGTTTCGCCTCTGCCACGAGCTGCGAATCTGCTAGGGCCCTCGAGTAAGCCTCGCGCAGTATTCTCACTCGATCCGGAAGGAACGCTCGGAGGAGCCACCATGGGACGGCCGTATTCGTTGCCGGCCAATATCACCTGCGCGACCCGGCGACTCACATCGGCGGTTTTGTATTTATCCATAAGTTCTCTGAGAGTGGGAACCTCGGCCATTCTGGGGTCTCTTTTGGCCGCTCTGAGCCAGGTGACGATCAAAGTCCTTTTTATGCCATGTGATAAAGGGCTCACGGCTGAAATGGCCTGTGACGATCATACCGCGGCAAATAACCTCACCTTTTTCCATTGCCAGATCGATGGCATTACCGCTTTGATAGCCAACGACCAGATTGAATTTGGCTCCAAGGGTCTCCTCAAAAATCTTTGCCAGCAAGTAAGTGCCATCGGTGGAACCTGTTGCGCCACACCGAAGGGGCTCGCCCGATTTCAGGACATCGTCGAAAGATTTGTAGGGGCATCGGCACGGACAAAAACATGACCTCGGTTTTTTCCATCGTGCCGATCCAATTGAATTTACGCAGATCAAACTTGACCTCTTCCACCCCGGTGAGCTGCTGCATGTACCGGTGCGCCTGAAACATCCCCAACGTCAGTCCGTCTGCTTTAGTCATTCCGTAGAGGTAATTCGTCGCCGCGAGACCGCCGGCGCCAGGCATATTCTGCACAATCATGTTCGGATTGCCCGGGATGTACTTCGGCATGTGCTTGGCGAAGAGCCGAGCCCAGAGGTCATAAAGGCCGCCGCTGTCGCTTCCGACAATGATGCGAATGGTCTTTCCCTGATAAAAAGATGGATTCTGCGCATAGGCAATGTCAGCGACTCGCTCCCGACTCCCCACAAGCAAAGACAAAAATCGAATCACTCAACCCTAGGGTGAGACATATCACCGTGACGAGCGAGATTTTGGTTCTCATGTGAACTCTCCGTGATTCCGATTTCCGTGCGGTAGGTAGCCGTGACGGCGAGCTTTTTCCCTTTCTTTCCTGCTGAATAATGTCAGGATTTTTGGGCATAGTAGACGAGGGCCCTGTGACTGGGCTTCGGCCGGAGAAAGCGAAAAGCCAGTCCCCGCAAAATGCCCCCTGGTTAGGCTGTGGCGCGGCGCCTGAGCCCTCTACCGCTTGGTCTCGACCATTTGTTCCAGCTTCAGCTGCGCCGCGCGGGCACAACCCTGCATCACCTGGAAATAACGCTGGACCCAATCGGCCCCGAGTTCGTATGGATGCGGACCTTCACCGCGTCCGGCGAGCATTCTGTTCTTGTTGAACGCATTGTCGAACTCCGAGTGGTTCGAGAGCAGGACGGTCGCACCGGTAGCGGCGGCTTTTGCGGCCATGTGCTTCTGAGAGTCGATATAGGTCTGAAAATTTTTGATGCCGGGATCCGGCGTGTTGTTCACGAAATTGAAAGCGGTGCCGCCCGAATACGCCACGTTCACCGGCTTGCCGCGGTCTAACACGGTAAAAGTGTAGGACAGCGTGCCCGGCGTATGGCCAGGCGTGAGCCAGATAGTCACGGTTGTATCTCCGAGTGTTATCTTCATGCCGTCGGTGGCGACGATGTCGCGTTTCGGCGCCATTGTCTTGTACCGGTTCGGATACTTCGCAACTGAATCCCAATCCGGCCCACCCATGACGACTCGGGTCCCGTAGCGAGTCTGCAGCATCTCGGCGCCTCCGATGTGATCAGCATGGGCGTGGGAGATGAGAACATACTTGATGTTCTTCGGATCGAGGCCGACCTTCTGCATCCCGCCAATAATCAGTGCCTCAGAGTTGTAGGGATAGATCGTATCGATGAGGATGATCCCCTCTTTCGTCGTCAAAGCCCAGGCAGAGTGAAGCTTGCCACCGACGAAGTAGAGATTGTCAAAGACCTTAGCGGGTTCAGCGTACCAGGTGTCACGGGCCGGTGCACTGGCGGGGTTCGTGATATAGCCCGGCACGTTGTCGCGGGTATCTTCGCCGCCGCTCTGAGGCAACAGGCAGGTCCGGACCAAGGTGCCGAGGAACTCGAAACCGGCCGCAGTCTTGGCCGACTCCAGCGCGGCCTGGATCTCCGCCTCGAAGTTCCTTTTGACCGGGGCCTGCTGCGCGAACACACCGTCGACGCCAAGACCGACCACAATGGCAAGCACTACGCCGATACTAGCTATGGGTGATTTCATAACACCTCCACTTGAACATTTCGGACGCGCGGTGAGAGAAACTCTCCGGCCGAGCCTGCCGGAGAATCTGTTGTTGTCGCGGCTAGAAAATAAGACTCAAGAAATCTGGTCATACGCCTCAAGTGCACAGAGTATAACCTAGAAATACATTTCTGTTACACCTTTGGTTGTTTAGAAAAATTGCTTAGTTAATGATTCGGCGCTTAATTTCTCACTCCTTGATCATACAATGCCCGAACTTTGTCCCGCTCAGCCCTACCGATCTCCTCTTCTAGTTGTTTCCCGACCCGCTGGGCGATTACGACCAACTCAATGGCGCTCGGTTTTTCGGCCAAGGCCGTCTCTATGGTTTTACGAATTTGCTTATTGGGATCCCAGTAGGCGCCTTCGGAGCTCTGGGACGTTAAATTTCTCGAGCCATTCATGAATTCCGTTGAGAGCGGTCTTCATTCTCAGCTAGACCGCGATCTTGATCATTGGAACGCACGAGCGTCATCCCCAGGTAAAGCTGCGCCACGTAGTCGTTTTTGTCGCTTGCCAGTGCTTTATCGAGGGCCGTCGGGCCTCTGGGTATTTACCGGTCTCGTAGTATGCGCGACCGAGGTAGGTCCAAACGCTTTCACCAAGAGCGTGAGGTGACTTGTAATTTGGATTCGATTCGGCCGCGCGTCCAAAGTAATTCACAGCGTCATCAGACCGGCCTGTCAAAGGGCAGAGCGACCATCTTGAACGTCTTGTTCTACTTGCACCCCAGCGCAGCCCGTTACAAAGACGAGGTGCAGCCACAGCACTTGGAATTAACAGTTTTCTCAGACGAGTCTGATTCACTTTATTTTCATTCCTTTGAATAACATCCAACGGTCACTATACCAAGAATACAGTTCAATCCTGGCGCTGTTAAGCAGCGCTGTCTCGTTAGGAAAGTCCCCTTTCCCGCTCAGACCTGTGATCCCGCTCTCAAACTTTCACAGCCCTGATGTATTCTACCGGGATGTTCGAGGAGCGAGACGTGTCTTTGATCGTCTCCGTGCTGGTTACCTCGAACCCTGATTTAGCCCAGCAGGTCACAGAGTTGCTTTTCGGTCAGGACATTCCTTCCCAATCCCTTCGGCGGTTTCATCCGGTAGCCGGTAAGCCCGTGGTACGCATTCGAATCAGGCAGCGGATGCGGTCCACACCATTCAGCGCACCCGGATCCAGGTTCGAGATAATCAGCGTACCTCCGGGCTTCAGGATACGGCGCATCTCCGCCAGTGTCTTTCCCGGTTCGGTGAAATGGATCACCAGGCTAATGAACGTCGTATCAAAGGCCTCGGCAGAAAAAGACGTCTCTTGGCAGTCTTCCACCTGGAACGTCACGTTGGCAGCTTTGATCCGCTCCTGCGCCAGCGCGAGCATGCCGGAGAAATGTCAGTGGCAATTACGGTGTCCGCCTTACCTACCAGTACCTGAGTGTAAAAGCCGGTGCCGCAGCCAAACTCCGCCAGCTTGCCTAGCCGACCTTCCTTCCCCACCCTTTCCCGCACCATCGATCGGGTCAGCGCCCCGATCTGCAAATCAACTACCTGGTCATATTTTTGCGCAACCGTCGACCAGAATTCCCTTTGTTCGTTAGCCATGCGTCATGCACTCGCCTTCAACCACCGGCCGCGTTCTTCTTGCGGTCGGGTGCAAGGCGGGGTTACGGCTCATTGGCTCGGCGCCTTTTCGTCGCGATGAACGCACCGATCCGTGCTGCAATAATGGATGGGATCGAGAACACTGCAAACACAACCACCCCAAGCGGCAAGAGATTACCCGGTCCCTGGTAAAGGAGCATCCAAACAAACTGTCCAACCAGCGGCAGGACGCCCCACCTCCACGAGCGATGCGGTTCAAAGAATGCGAATACCATTGAGACCAAACAGACCGCCGGGATCCCCAGTGAAAAGTACAAGTTAGAATCCCAGGCTTCCTTCCGTCCGGACGCCAGTGCGATAAGAATCCAGATCGCGGCACCGCAAGCGGCTGCCACGAGATATAGCCAATGATTCCTCTTCATTCACGCCCCATGTCCGCCCTAACTATTGAATGAGACGCCATAGGAAACGACAAACGCCGGTCAGCCTATTCTCCGTAGACGACTCCACGTACAGCAATTGGCAACCTCACATAGCTCCGGTTTCAGTGTCAGTTTCTGCGCGTTTCCCGGAAGCATCACAGCTTAGAGATATCTTCGAACCTTGGAACGGTACTGCCGATAGGTCTCACCAAACTTTTGGTCGAGGTAGCGCTCCTCGCGCAGGACAACTCCGCGATGCATGATGATAAGGAGCGGAATCAGCACGACAATGCCCACCACGTATTGAACGCCAGAGTGAGGCCGAAGTAGAGGAGCGTTAGGGCAAGATAGAGAGGATTGCGGGAGAAGCGAAACGGACCGGATGCAACGATGGCGGTAGCGGGGAGCGCGGGATTCACGTTCGTACCTGCGGCCTGCATCGTTCGTCTTCCCCATGCCGCGATCCCAACGCCGAGCACGACCAACGCGAAGCCGGGCCAGAGAGCAACGGCATGGCCAAAGATTGGCATTGGCCAAAACCAATGAAACACAAGAACAAGGACAAACGCGCCGCCATAGAGCAAAGGCGGCCGCGCGGCGACTCCGGGGTTGTCTGTTGATGTAGCCATATTGTTCTCTGTTATTGCCAGCTATTAAATGAATTGGTCATCTGTAATCGCCGCGGGATTGAACGACGGCTCAGAGAAATCTCACAGGATTAGTTCGAGGGAGAATACAGGTCAATCCTGGCATCGCCGCTTGTTTTTCTGTCATCGCTTAATCACCTTATCCGCTCTTGCCAGCCTTGGGAGCAATCGTAAGGTCGATCTGCGGCGTATCCCACCGCGTAAAGACAGCCTTATCACCACGATGGAAGGCACTTTCAAAATGCTGAAAGGCTGGAGTGCCTGGAACAAAATCAGACTGTTTTTGAAATCATTATTATCAACTTACGGCATCACGTCGACCGATCTGGTCGCCGAGGCTTTTCTCGGCTGTTATCTGGATAGAGTGGTTCTTTCGCAACTCCAGCGCCTCCAGCCGCGCCGCCACAGTCTCAAAGTAGGCGTGCTTCGCTTTTAGGTCTTTGACCTCCGATTGCAGCACCGCCATCTGCGCCTCCTTCTGTTTTAGCTCCGCCGTGCGCTTCTCCAGCGCCTGCACGGCGATCATAAGAATCCCCGCCAGGTCGCCAGAGTTGATCGTCGTCTCCGAGCCGATCTGTCCGACTCCGTCGTGGCCGAAGGCCGCAAAGAAGTCTTGCGCCATGGGACCATAGTGGCGAAACTCTTTAGGATCGTGGCCAATGAAGTTCCAGCTCGATAGCTCAAAGCCGCGAATCTTTCCCAGCACTTCTTCTCCATCCACCGGCTGGAAGTTTTCCTTCTTGGTCTTGTCCGAAACTGGCAGTAAACGCCACCTGCCCTTCGATCACCGTGACAGCAGTGTTTCCCAGGCGGATCTTATTGCTGGCATTGACGATGGCTCCATGCGCCGATAGCCGTAGCGTTGGTCAGATTCCCAGCAGACACATTGGCTCCGACCCCGATGGCGGTGTTGTTGCTGCCCGTGGTGTTGCTAAAGAGCGCATTGAGTCCGCTGGCGGTGTTGAAGCTGCCCGTGGTGTTGTTAACGAGCGCATTGACTCCGCTGGCGGTGTTGGAGCTGCCCGTGGTGTTGCTAAAGAGCGCATCGAATCCGTTGGCGGTATTGTGAGTCGCCCGTGGTGTTATTCTGAAGCGCTCCTGTCCCCAGACTGGTGTTGCCCTGGCGCCAGACTGCCGGTGCCCTGGGCCGCAGCAACCCCCGCCAGAGAGCGAGAAAATGAGCGCAGCAATAAAGAACCGAGAAAAACGAAGCAGTGTCGATAGAATGGCGAACCATATAAGGCCCTCCTCGCCAGTTAAGGCAGTCGACGATGAGAAGAGTTTTTATTATTGACACGCTAAACAGTCAACTGGCAGGCGGCGCAACAGCAAAGCACGAAACCCGACAGCGTGGTCACCATGTCAGGCTTTGATTATCTTATTTTGTACTCTTTGAGCGCCGAAACGAAGAAAAGTCTAACAAAAGCCTGAGCCTATCTTCTGAGGCACCTCTCAAAGCATGACATCGACCGCGAAACCTACATGCAGGAATACGACCTTAGCCCGGATGAACTGATCGCAAAAGCCTTTCGCATGATACAGAGTTCACATCCTGGCTATTACCCCCACACAAAAAGGACTGGATAGCTGCGATGCAGAAGGTCTACGAAAACGACGGCAAGGTCTTTGCCGGATATCTCCAAGACAAGTACCGACATTTATATGAGCAAGGCATCTGGATTTTTGATGATTGGGCCAGAGCTCTGGTTGCGGCTTGGATGTAACGCGGCGCTGGATTTCTTGTCGTTCCTAATGGATGCCAGCGCAAGATTGTGAAAAGGACATTTTCGTACGCCGGTGTACGCACGGATGCTACTCTTGCTGTCCTTCTGTCATCTATTGCGTTGTAGGCGACTCTTTTGGTGCATCTTAGCCGCTGGTGTTACGTGAGGATCTTAGAGGCACGGTCATTGCTGAAGATATTCTTCGCGGTGACCCGTGCAGCGTTCATTTCCAAGATCAGCTTCGTTTGCCCAAGCCGTCGTCTTAGAGTGGCGGGTGAGCGCCTTGATACTAATGGCAGCGCTGTCATCAGCTTCTCAAGGTTGTGGAATCATATCAGACGCGCCTAGCCGGGCGACGTCGGCGAGAGCAGTCCTACCGCCTGAGCCTCGGACCGGCAACTCTTCCATCGACCAGCCACAGGCGCATACCTTCCCGCGTGAGATTCCACCAATAGCCACAATTCCCTCCCCAGAAATGGATGAGGCCCCGCCACTCGCAAAGATCCCCGCACCTTCGCAATCAACCCTGGTGGAGACCGGTCTGGCCTCGTGGTACGGGCGAAGATTTCACGGTAACCTCACTGCGAGCGGAGAAGTTTTTAACCAGGAGAAGCTCACGGCTGCTCATCGAACTCTTCCCTGGGGTAGCCGAGTGAAGGTCACCAATCTAACCAATGGAAAATCGGTTGAAGTGCGGATTAATGATCGCGGACCGTTTGGGAAAGGTCGCATCATCGATGTGTCTCGGGCTGCGGCAAAGGTCCTGGGCATGGTGGGATCGGGAATAACTACCGTCCGGGTCGAATGGCTTCCTGATTCTGAGAAATCAAACGAACTGAACGTGCAAGAAAACATACGACAGGATTAATCACCGCTGAAAAAGAGCCGCCGATGCGGCTAAGCAGGGGCAACGAAAGCTCCAGGATGAGCACAGAGACTGTTGAGGCGCTTAGAGGCAGCGGAGTTCAGAAGAGACTGAGGGGCGGACCGGCAACAAAGGGCGATGATGCACCGTTCGCTGTCGATGGCACTCACTATCCCCAAAGCCTGGAAGCAATCAAGCCTCGGAGAGATCGCCGAAGGAGCGACGGGGGATAAGACAGGTTGGACTAAACCGCGCGAACCTACCCCCAGGGCTCGGCAATTTCGGTCCATTCAATGAACACTTATGTCCAGCCGTGGGGAAGACAAGACTAGCAAAGAACACCTACCGCGCCGATTTTCATCTCTTGTCCGCAGGATCTAATCGGGCATGTCACTTGCTCTCTTAGGACTTGCTCCCAGTTTACGGAGAGAGACCGTCGTCGCAAGGACCCAGCCTTTTGTGCCCTTGGGGAGGGCTTTATGAAGGATATTTCGACGATACTTTTGGCAAGTGTTTTTGTCCTCTTCTCATTGATCGTATTGATCTCGGCAGCCAGCACTCCGGATCGTACGAGTTCGACGTTGGACAACGACCAGCAAAGAGTCTCAGATCTTGGACTGCGTTTCGCCTTCAAAAGATAGGGTTACACTGAGAACGTAACCATCAACGAAGCCGATAAGCACGATGGCGACCCATAGCACCGCGAATTTGAGCCACAGGTGAAGCGAGAGAGAACCTTCCCCCGCGGCTGGCCGGTCAGAAAGAGCCAATCCCGCTGCGTGAACACTGCCCTTCCCTGAAACCACCGCATCAGCATCACCAGCCCGATCACAACCGGAATCAGCAGGAGCAGGTTAGAGGATTCCCGAATAAGTATTTCGCCGATGTTCATTACGGCGTACAACGACGACCCATCATGCAGGGGGCGCTATTAACACATCGAATCCGATTTGGCCGCCGTTCGGGGCGTTAACTTGGATGCCCTGTCCCGGAGCAATCAGATAAGTTCTTGAGCCTGTGCTCAAAGCCCCAACAACCGCTTGGTCGGCTGGGTTCGCAGTAGAGTTGAAACTGACCGGGTGTGCGCGCGCGCGTGTACTAAACGAACCCGCAACCTGAACCGTGACCAGAAGTGGCGTGGGGGAATCATTTTGATAAAGGACTCCACTTGTATTTTGTGGCAGATCTGTAAACTGCATAAAACCCTCCTCTCAGGATTGGCTAACGAGAAGTTGCTCATGATGGTCTCAGCCACTAATCACCCGATCCTTCTGAGCTACCTTATTTGACTTTGTGTAAACATTCGCTGATACGTCGCACGTTCCTCAGAAATCTTCTGCATAAACTCTTCTCGGGTGATCAGCCCTTTCTCAATCAAGAGCTTCGCCAGTGCGTCAGTCTGCGCCAGGCTTGAGACGAGAAGTTCTTCCAACGTGACAGGTCTTTTATCTGGTTCTGCCATTGTGCTTCCTCACTTGATTACCTTATCCGCTCGCACCAGCACATTCGGCGGAATCGTCAGGCCGATTTGCTTTGCCGTCTTGAGATTGATCACCAACTCAAACTTCGTCGGCTGTTCCACCGGCAGATCCGCAGGCTTGGCTCCTTTTAAAATTTTATCGACGTAGGTCGCGGCACGGCGAGTCATATCGGTAAAGCTCGCGCTGTAAGAGACAAGCCCGCCAGCTTCCACGAATTCTGGCCTGTTGTAAAATTGCGGGCAGCCGGTTTTTTACCGCGAGGGCCACACCCTCGTCTAGAACTCTTATACCCGTTTCCCGAGCTCCGGCTACCTGCTAAATTCCGATGGTGAGACCCCAGAGGCCCGGTGCAGCCGGGACACGGCCCACAGCACCGGCCCAGCGCCTACATGGACAACACCTCGTATCAGAGAAGAAGTGGGATATCGCCCCGAGTACACTATCGAGCGGGCAATCACGGCATACATCGACTGGTTGCGCAGGCATCCGGAATGAAAATCGTATCCGGTTTTATCTGTTTCTTTGCCAATTCTAGCGCTAAACATCCGTTGTTCACGAGGCCGATGGTTGTGTTATGGATAGCGTAAAAGTCGCTGCTTTGCGCGCAAGGAGGAAGCACACATGCGCCAACGTTTTAAGATTTTTGATTCGGATACGCACCTCAGTCCAAATGCGGAAACCCTGGAGCCCTATTTCGATGCCAATATGCGCAAGCGGCTGCCAGAGTGGGAGAACTGTAAAGTTCCGTTTCGTGTAGGCTGGGCCGGCGAGATTTTGGAACCGCCATATCGTCACCGCTATCAGTTTACGAAAAGATCCGGCTGGCGTCAGAAACTGCGGATTTTAGGCGAAGCGGGTCCGAGGGAACAGGTTGAGCGGCATCACCCGAAATTTATGGGTAGCCGCTTTCCGACACCGGGCGGCTCCGATGACAATGTCGAAGCGCGCATTCGAGATATGGATGAAGAAGGAGTAGATGTTCAGCTCATGCTTCCTGGAACGCCTCCGGCTTCGGACGACGTTGAGATTGAGGTTGGATTTATTCGCGCGAATCACCGCTTTACGAACGACTTTTGCAGTAAGTATCCACATCGGCTCAAATCTCTCATCGTGGTGAGCAATAAAGCGATTGACGTATCAGTGGAAGAAATCAAAACATGGGCGAGCGCGCCATGGGTCGCGGGGATCTATCCTCACTTGGATGAAGGAGTTCCCATCGATCACCCGGATCTGGAGCCGATCTGGGCCGCGGCGAACGAAGCAGGGCTCTGTGTCGCGCATCACAGTTTTACCGAGGGTTATCCTGGCTACCGCGACCTCTGGGACAACCCGTTCATTGGCCGGACTGCCTCGCACCCGTGGGGTGCGATGAGAGCGATGACGGCATTCTTCGGCGCCGGTATCATGGATCGATACCCGAATATTCGCTACTGCATCCTCGAGTCCGGCTTTGGCTGGCTGCCGTTTTGGGGAGCGCGTATGGACGATCAAAGCGAATACATCTCTTACGCACTGCCGCAGAATCTGGCTCACAAACCCAGCGAGTACATGACCGGCGGGCGCTTTTTCGCCAGCCTGGTGATCCATGAAGGCGAGAAGATGGCCAAAATGGTCACCGACCTTCTCGGCGATGGCTTGCTCATGTATTCGTCCGATTACCCCCACGCCGAATCCCGCTTTCCGGAGTCCACCGACAAGGTACTGGCGTGGAAATCTCTGGGCGATGAGGTCATGCGAAAAATGCTCTGGGACAACGCGACGAGATGCTTCGGAGAGCCCTAGAAGGTTTTCACGAAGCCGCCGTCCGTTCAGTTCGAACCGGGGGATGTTATGGGAGAGATTCTTGGTATTGGTTGTAGTCACGGGCCGGGAATTACGGGGCCGCTGACGCGTCTAACGGATATTTACTTGCGCCGCAATTTGCAAAGCGAACTTACGCCGGTTCATATGAAGGATCCAAAGAATTGGCCGAGAAAGATGCAGGAGGAGTGGGACGGCGATGAAGGGTTAGCTTTCGCTGCGGAGTACCAACGAATACTACAGCCGGCCTATCGAAAGGCCCGTGAGTGCATCGATGAATTCAAGCCAGATTTTGTTCTCATTTTTGGTGACGACCAGTATGAGGTTTTCAAAGAAGACTGTATTCCACCCTTCGCTGTCTTTGCTATCGATAACATTCCAATAAAAGATTCGCCTGACTATAAAGACGAGAGTGCGAGCATCAAGGGAAGTAAGCAGATTGGTAATTATTTGGTCCATGGGTTGGTGACAAAGGGATTCGACGTGGCCTGCTGCTGGCGTCTGCGCAATCAAGAGAAATACGGGCATGCCTTTACGACAACGATTCAGTACTTGGACCTGGACAAGAGAGGCTTTGACTACCCAATTATTCCGCTGACTGTAAATTGTTATGGGCGTGATCTGCGTGTCCCCAATGATCAGCATCCAGTCACGAAGATGATCGGTCGGCTTTTAGAAAACGTTTCTGAGCCGCCACCTCCGTCGCCACCACCCTGGCGTTGCTATGATCTTGGTAAGGCCGTGGCGGAAATTATCAAACAAAGTCCCTGGCGCGCGGTTGTTATCGGTTCATCCAGCTGGTCACATGCGTCGCTCACAACGAAGAACTATTATCTATGGCCGGACGTAGAAACAGACCGCCAGCGATTTGCAGAACTGAAAAGCGGTGAGCACCGGAAGTGGCGGGGTTGGACGCAGAGTTGATCCGAGACGCCGGTCAACACGAGTTCTTAAATTGGATTTGCTTGGCTGGTGCCATGGATGACCGCAAGGCCGAAATCCTGGCTTGGGCAGAGTGCTACATCTTCAACTCGAGCAAATGCGTGTGCCTTTTTCGCCCTACCTGATGCGTTAGATGCGATCACGGTGATTACTTTTTTGTTTTTCCGCATTCGCGAGCGCCTCTTCGAAAATTGCCAGCACCGGCTTCATGTCCGTCCATTCGACGTGGCTGTCGATGTCGAGATAGTTGACTCCCGGGGCGCGGCGGTTCTCCGGCTTTACGTCGTTTTTCGGAATATCGATGCGCAGTGAATCGGCCGTCTCGGCGCCGCTCCTGGCTAGAGATTTTTGCAGCGCGATCTGGCCGTCGCGCGAGAGAAACCAGTTGATGAAAACCTTCGCCGCATTCGCATGGGGCGCGCGGTTCAAGAGCGCGAGCGTGCCGTATTGCGTGACGAGCGGCGCGCCTTCCTTGAAATTCACGAACTCGTCGACCGGCAGTCCCTGGAGTTTCGCCTTGTCGGTGTCCGAGCAGAAAAAGCACAGGCTCGCTTTGCCGCTCGCGAGCCAGTCGATACTCTGGCGGAAGTCGCGGAAGAGCGTCACGTCCATCTCGCCGAACAGCTTCTTGATGAAAGTCGGGCCGATCGCCGGGTGGAGGTAGAAAAAACGCATCGGAGCGCTCCCCGGCCCGGGGACGCGCACGTCGCGCGCGATGATTTTGCCTTTCCATCTGGCGTCGACGAGGTCCCAGAGCGAAGAAATCTCCTTCGGGTTTACGAGTTTGGTGTTGTAAGCGATGTTTCCTTGCTGCTGCGTGCCGACGTAACGGAAGACGAACTGCCCTTCGGGGTCGACGTAGCGGTGCCTGCCCTGATACCAGAGCGATTCATCCGTCACCTCCGGCAGCAAGAGCGCGGGCTTGATCGGATCGAAGCTCTTGGCCAAGTGCAGCACCCGGTAGTTCGAGCTGATGCCTTCGCTGCTCACATCGGCGAGGAACTTTCCTGCGCGGCGCTCGGCGAGAATGCGCTTGGCGGTCTCGCCGGCGCGGCCGCCGACCCAGGTCACCTTGATTTCGGGATAGGCTTTTTGAAACGCGCCCGATTCGAGGACGGCTTCCCAGCCGCCGATGTAGACGTTCACCTGGCCTTCCTTCTTTGCCGCCTCGATGGTTTTTTCCCATTCCTTCTTCCAGTCCGATTGAGCGTGCGCCTCCGCCAGCAACAGCAATACGGCACAAGCCGCCAACACAACTCTCGACATTCGCAATTATCCTCCGGGGCAATTCTATCTGCTTTGACCGACTTCCCGCTTGCTGTCGCCGTCTAAACAGAAGCGAGCCGGTGCGCCCGGAGGAAGGAACGTATCTGGCGCACCGCCAGAGGGAACCCGTTCCTTCGGCTCCTTCCACGGGAACATGCTCACTTCCGCCTTCGGCGCGAGCATGCGCGGCCTCCATGGCGACAGCGTACGGATGCGGCGGGATATCATCCGGCAGGATCAGTACGGGCGTCCGGCAATTGCGCACGAAATCGCGTGTCACAGTCCAGACGAAGTCGGGGTTGGTGCGGTACATCTTGGTTAGAAATTTGTCGACCATCTCCATCGTGATGTCGGGCCGGCGCTTGACCAGCTCGGGGCCCCAGTCCTTCATGTTGTGGTCATAGGAGTGGTTGGGCAGCTCCGGGCGGAATCCGCTGGGCTGCGCCAGCACGGCTGCGACGATACGATCGGGTGCCCGCTTCAGAAGGTTCCAAACCAAGGGACCACCGATGCAGAAGCCCATCACCACGAACTTGTCGATCCCCAAGTGATCCATCAGACCGATATGGTCATCGGTATAGGCATCCCACGGCCGATCGATCTCGAGCGGGCCGGAGGACTGACCGCCATTGGCGTTGCGCATGTCCGAGAAGATGCAGCGGTATTCTCCCTTGAACTCTTCGATCGCATTAAAAGGTCTGCCGCGTTTCAAGCCGGCGATCGTCGAGTTCAATCCCCGCCAGGGACGAGCAACAACGGGAAGCCCGGAACCGGCCTCCTCATATTGAATGCGAACGGGGCCTTTTTCGTAGAACGACATGGCAGCTCCTCCTTGTTCAGTTTGCTGACCAAACACTCGCCGCGCTGCGGCCATCACCGTTGCGGCGGCACCCTGTTTTCAGTACTTTGGAGAGATCAGCAGGGTCAGGCTTGAATAAATGAATCAAGGACCACTTCCGGTGACATTTCCAACGATTTATCAGCAGCAGAATCTTTATTGACTCATTCAAGCCTCACCCTATATCAAGTTCGCTGATATTTGGGTAGTGCGACCACGCGCATCATCGTATCCACCCATTCTTCCGTAATGTGTTCATAGCCGAAGGAGTACCTTTGCAGCACCCACCGTTGACTCTCACGGCTAAGGCGAGGCAGAGGTGGATTGGCTATGACCGTCTCGTTCTTGCTGATGCCGGGCGCCAGCGTATTGGTGTCGACAAGGATGCAGGTTTTGAACAGCTCCGGATGTTCCAATGTCCGGTGGCGCTCGGCAGGCAGTTGGAAAAAATGCTCTCCAACGTCAAGTTTCACTATGTGGCCAATGCTGGCCACCAGGTGCAGAACGATCAGCCGCAACTGGTTGCCAAGCTGATGATGGATTTCCTGGCCGCCTAAAAGTCGCGAGTTGCAACACGCCACACAGTTTACTCAGTTAGTTCGGTCTCCACCTTGTAGGTCGATCGTCAGAAGCTTGCTTCGTTCAGTTAGTCCGTCATTCCCGCAAGTTTTAAGCGGGAATCTAGGGAATCGGACCTGGACCCCCAATAAAAACATCATTCGGGGGTGACGGCTTTAGACAAATCTCAGTCAGGGAATTGTAGCACCGTAGCAGCTTGCTATGGAGTTATTCATCCGCGAACGCTTTGTTCCGCGCGTTCCCGCTATTGGATAAGCTCTTACCAATAACGTCTTCTATAGGTATCGATGAGAATTTCATCCAGACTATCGTCGAGAAATTCGAGCAAGGTTCGATTGAACTCCTCGGGACGCTCGTACTGTGGCCAATGTCCTGACTTGTCGACTGAGGACGAATCTTGACCCTGGCACGCTCTGATGCACTTTGTCGGCCACCGGCCAGGGACAGGTGGGGTTGTGGGTGGTCCAGAAAAAAGGATCGGCGCCTGGATTTTGGGAATCTTTTCGATCAGGTCGTAAACTTTACGGTCCCGCGTGTGCAAGACGTATTGCATCGCTGGATCGCTGTAGATTTTGAGCCGGATATCGACCAACTCATCCGGCAAAATTTTGGGATCGTGAAATAGCCATTCCATGCGCTTGCGGATGGTTTCCTTCGTTGGCGTTCCGGTGGCGTCGCGAGTCAATTCTTGAAGTCGCTTTTGACCGGATACATAATCATGCTCGTTGGATGGTATGCCGCCAACGATAAGACCGAGCTTGTCGACACGCTCGGGATGTTCATAGGCTGTCAGAACGCTAATCTGCCCTCCCTGGGATTCTCCGACCAGGTGCGCCTTTTTGATCCCCGCCGCGTCCATGAAATCGAGTAAATGTTTTGAGAAGGCATCGAGGTTGTAGTCGATCTTCGGTTTGTCCGTGTATCCATGACCCAGATAGTCGATGGCGAGCACGCGAAACTTTGCCGACAGCGGGATGAGGTTTTTACCCAGGTCTCGGCGTGACCGCCGCCGCCATGTAATAGGATTACCGGTTTGCCTTCGCCTTTTTCGAAGCAGCGCGTACGAATGCCCGCAGCGTCATAATAACGCTCATATTGCGCGAAGGTTTCTGATTCTTTTGATGCCATCTTCGACTCCTTTCGTCTATCGGGCCCGCACCCCCGGATCAGGTCCGGGGCAGGCTCAGCCCCTCTCCCATCGGAATGGGCGAGGATTCTAACTCTGAACCAGGAACTCGGAACTCGCAACTCCAAACTGCAGCGTGGCTTCGGCGTATTGATTCGCTCAACCCTCTTGAATGCCGAATTGGTATCTCGATTTCCGCACCACAAGAGCGAGGAGAACGCCGAGGCCGACCAGAATAGTTCCCACTACCGACGCAGCGGAATAATCCTCTGCCATCAGATATCCAAGCTGCATGATGGAAAGCGGTTCAGTGTCGCTGGTTGTAAGCAGCACGATGCTGCCCACCTGTCGGCTCACCGCGCCGAATACCATCACTGCGACGGCTGCCATGGTTGGCAGCATCAACGGCACCAAAATATGTCTCATCGTGTAACCGAATGATCCGCCGTTGACTCTGCCAGCCTCTTCCAAATCGGCTCTTCTTCGTTGTGCACCTCGTTCTTTCGGCTTTTTATCACGGATATCGAAGCTGAGAAAAGTGTTATTTACGGCAGAAAGACAACCAGATTCATCGAGGGGGAAAAGACCAATTTCGACGTAGGATCGAACTGAACGACGCGTCAAACCAATCCCAAGCAATGGAATGCATTGGCCGGCAAGGTGCCGGAATCAAATGAAATCCAGCGTCGGAGCCTAGAGACTAGCGTCGCTTCTGGACGCGAGACCGTCATCACTAAAAACGGTCTATCTATTGTTGCTGTAACAGGGTGCTTTTCCTTGCGCGATGAACTACCGGAATTCAGGCGCGCAGTGTTGGAAATAAATCGGCAGCCTTTAAAGAACCTTCGACATTAGACAGAGATTTAATTACGGGCTAACGCCGCGGCGCGGACGCAACCGAACCTTTCAAGGGCAGCGCAGAAGCGTCCCGGCCGAGTCCGGCGCAGCCGCTCAGTTAAACAGGCCGTCGACTCAGTCATATCGCTTCCAAGCTCCCCGGTCGCCAGCCATAGCGCATGAAAAGTGCTCCCGAGTCGCCGATACAGCCGTCGCAGATGTAGACTGTCGGCCCCGCGATCAGTTTTACGACTTCGTGCTGACTCTTGCCGCAAAAGGAACAGACCAGATCGTAGATTCGCGATCTGGCTCTCGGTGGGACAATCAGGGCATCGTCGGAACCAACGATCGCCCTTGCCAGAGCGTCAATCAACCGGTCGCCACGTTGGCCAGCTGTCACCAGACGCAGCAGTTCAGCGAGCAGCTCCGGGTCCTTGATGCCTTCCTCGTCGAGTGGGTCGGCGCCGGATTCAGCCCGTGGTGGCACGGGAGATTCGATGCCCGCCTCCTCCGCAAGGATGTCGAAGCACAACTCGATGCATTCGTCGCAGACTCGAACATTACGATGGGTGATCCCCGCGAGGCCGAATACTTCGCGCACCTCCTTTCCACAGAAGGAACATGATCCGGACATCGCAAAGATCATCTTGGCTGGCAGGCGCACCAGACCCGTGCCCGCCAACCAGATTCCTGCAATCCCACCGCCACAGATCCCGAGGGAAACGCCTGCGGCTGACTTTCGTCGTTCTTCATGACCAATCGCGAAAATCGCGGAACAAATTTTTAGATGCCACGATGTTGGTTGAGACGTCTGCGGATGTCAAGATCGTCGATCCTCCAGATCAATTCGGGTATTGATCGCTTCTCGCCAGCCGGAATCATAGCAAACACCGCGGCCTCCTCATCATCGGACAGATTGCCTCTCATCCTGGCAATAAATGGGAGCACGATCTCCTGTGTCATGGTTTGGTCCTCCAATGAGGATGCTGCCGCGATAACACCGAGGCCAAAGGCGCGGATCCAACGGCGCTCGTTGCTGAGGACGACGCCTAAATTGAAGAGGCCCGCGTTCTGAAGTTTGGTATCCCCAGAAGCAAGCGCCCCGAGAAGATAACGGAGGAAGAATCGCCTTGCGTCCGGGAACCGCTTCTGTCGAAGGGCGTCGCACCCCTGTTCAAAACAGCGTGACTCGCCTTTCTTCGAGAGGGTCGAATCATCTTTGAGTGCTAAATCCCTGCTCGGCGACGTCCATTGTTCGAGAAGAAACGGCGGGACCGGCTCGCTTACCTCGGGAGTCGGGCTATCTAGCAGATCGAAAAATATCCACTCGGCTACCGGTCCTAGCTGAAAACTATAGCCTAGTCGAAGGGCAGACGTGCTCTCCGTGCCGCAACTCTGAAGGAAAACCCGTATGTCCTGTAAATGCTGCCGTGCATCGTTCGGCCACGTCAATGTCTCTACGTGACTCCATCCCAGTGCTTTCAGTGTGTTTAGTTCTTTGCACCAAATAACGTGATCTGGTGTCAAGGCAGTGTGGCGAATCCCTTCTCGGCTCAACAGTATCGCCAGTTTGGCTCCAAACGCAGCGACGTGACCTGCGTGAGGTCTTTCACTTGGATCGCGCTGCGGCGCACTGCTCTTTCTTAGGCGCACGAGCGAACCTCCCTCAAGTAACGCCTAAACGGTGGCATTAGCCGCGCAAGAATACGCGCGCCAAGCCGACATTTAGGCGGCTCAAGGCGTACCTTAGTTTGCGCTCTGCTAGCCAGGGTTAACTGCCATTCCACCGGTGAGGTGAGCAAAGTTTGGGCCGAGCGAATAGGCTCCGGTTTTCGATGGAGTTCTCACATCGTAACCCTTCGGTTTTCGGCCAGTCCCGGCCGCAGCTGTCAACTATGGCCGACGTAACCTCCACATCCGCATCTCTGCTGTTACGAGAACCATTGTTGCCCATAAGCGCGAATCTTCCCGCACATCCTCGCCCAGAACTTTATCGTTCAGAGATCGCGGTCTATCCGGATACAGCCCGCAGGTATATCCAGACTCAGAAACGAAATCACATGCCGTAGAATTGAAATTGAACGACGCTTCGGCAAATCGCGCAAGATTGAATCGTCGGAGAATACGCCGATCAATCTGCTGACGGGTGCTGGAACTCACGCAACACCGGCGTGAGATCGAGTGTCCGCAGCGCGCCTACGGCTGCTTCCCAACGCCCTCGGCACAGAGTGCCCTGTACACCCGCATCTTCATATGCTTGACGGACCGATTCAATGCAGTAGCGGTTATACAAAAGCAAGGCGCATGGATAGACGCACTCGGTTGGTTGTACGGAGCGTCAGGTGAACGGCGTAGGATTTGGCCGATGGAGAAATTCAGTTCAATTACAGCACTAACGCTCAGCTGAGTCGCGCTGACAGCAACGGTATCAAGCGGAAGGGTAAACTGCATTCCGTTGATCTATCATTGCGGCGGCCGTGTAGCCGTCTGTAAATCCGTCTTGGAATCGTCCTAAGCAGGTCGGCGATGCCAAGCTTTGCGGCAACGTAAATCCCTCGCGAAATCCAAAAAGCCGTCATCATCCCTATCATAACTGCGGATTACACTCCTCTTTGGTTATCCCGGAAAACTGAACTTTCCTGTCCATGAACTACAATCACCCTACTCTAGTGGTTTTTTGCCCGCCGGACCCGGAATATTGAATGCATTGAGCGTCAGCGCGATCATGCCGTAATACCCAATGGCACCGACAAGCTCAACCATCACTTGTTCGCCGAACATGGCCATACCTCGTTGAAAATTCGCTTCCGAAAGCGATCGCGATACGTTCAGCTCCATCGCAATGTCATAGACAATTCTTTCATCCTCGCGAGTGAAAACTGGGGTGCGGCGATCGCGGATCGCCTCTAGGATATCGCCGGAGATTCCGAATTTCCGAGCGTGGGGTTCATGCACGCACCACGCGAACTGTGCCGTAACGAAACGAGCCGTCACCATGACCGCAAGCTCTAGCAGACGCCTTTCGAGTTTGACCCTTGAAGCGAACATCTCTTGCAGTTTAAGACCATGGTCAAGCAATTCGGCGCTGCGCAGCCAAACCCCGAAAGGCCCGGCTATAACACCAAACCTGGTCATGAGCTCGTCATCAACCACGTCTTTGATCGGCAGTAACGGTGGCTTCATCGATTCGCGCCAATCGTTCCATGGATTCCTCCTTTCTGTCCTACATCACGTCATTGAGATTATCTATTTATGCCGAAAAACCTGCCGTATTTATCGATGGCGTCCCCTGACCTTCTTCATCTACGAGTCGTCATGCCGGAACGAGTTCGGGGTCTAGCGGATAGTTCGACAGGATTTCAACGCCACTTTCAGTCACGCGCAAGAGATGCTCGAGTTTGACCGGGTTATGGTTGATCTCCAATGCGATGATCATGTTTTCTTCGAGGGTTACTCCATATTCTTCGGGATCACCGCCGCGCAACCAGGGCGCTTCATAAATACATAACCCGACGCCATGAAATCCATCGAGACCCGGAAGTTTGGCTGAGCTGTGCTTGCCGAAACGAGCAAAGAATTCAGTGCATGGCCCCGGTTTAATTAAAGGCAACGCCACCTGCAAGCTTTCGTAAGCTTCCCGGTAGCGCGCGCGGCTCTGCGGCGTTGGCTCGCCGCGGCTGAACGTGCGGGCAAAATCGCTGTAGTAGCCGCCTGGCCCTGCCACCGTAGCATCGCAGATAACCAAATCACCTTCCACCACCACAAGGTCCGCGCCCATAGCCTCGGTGTGCGGCCGCACGTCTTTGGACGAATCGTAGATTGAAATGAACTCACTGCCGGCTTCGAATCCCTGGTCTAACAAATAGTCCAACATGATGCGGCTTAAGCGATCTTCGGGGACGTTCGATTCGCGAAGTGCCTGCCGAACGAGATCATAACCCCGTTCCTTCGCGCGCGTGGTCCAGCGAATCAGTTGCAGCTCATCAGCGGTCTTGACCGCGCGTGCCTTGTTTAACGCGCGCCAACCATCGACCAGATGAATACCCGCGTCCTTTAATCCCTCGATTGCTTCCAGATTGAGACTGTCCACGCCCACCCGTTCACGAGCCACTCCCAACTCCTGCAGTCCAGCCACCGCTTGCGCAACGAAGTCTTTGGTCGCCACAGGTGGGCGCATGCCGAACATATAGGCGCCAAAGCGTGGCGACTCCCTCGCTTTCGTGCTGTTTCTCTCTGGCAGATCAATGGAGCGCCACTCGCGGGCACCAGCACAAAGCGCTGGATCGCCGTCGCACGGAGACCCAGCATAAAGACCGAATTGGTCGCATAGCGAATATTCTGATGATCCGTGAGCATAAGCGCGCCCAAGCCCTGCTGTTTCATCGCCTGTTGCAACCGCTCCAGCCGCTGTTTCGTTAATCGTTCCATATCCACGCCGAACGGCGTAAGGTCCGTGTAAAACATCGATGACTCCTCGTACAAGCTTATTACTACCCCATCATAAACTTTGCCACTTGCTAACCTCCAGGTCGCATTTTGAGTTGTGAGCGCGTCAAAGCGGTCTGGCCAGCTTACGCCCGCATTACCACCCAAGCTCTTTCTGCCTCCTCTCGACGGGAGACGATCGTGGTAAGGGTGCCAATTAGATTGCTTCCTTCAGAGCTTGGGCTTTACCTTGGATTAATTAATTCTGGAATAATTCGCGGGTACACTAGTATAGGCTAACAATCGTGCAGTGTTTGTCCGCTGAAGTTGTTTTGTTGTTAAGCGCCGAAAAAATCCTAGGATTGGCCTAATTATGAAATCGTCGATTGGGATCGACTGACCGACTCACTGACCAGTTAGGTGCCTCTCGCATGCCCTACCTCCGTCACACCATCACCGTGGACTTTTCCGGTGACCACGATCGGCAGATCGTAGGTGTCGGAATCGTGATTCAGGAATCAAGACAGCGCGGGCGCCGGGGACCGATCGTGGAATCGGAGTCGGTACAAGGCATCCAATCTCGGAGAGGGGCGAAGTATGCCGTCTTACGGGCCCTCAGACTGGCTGCAGAAGGGGAATTAAGGACCTAAGATTCGATCGGACTACAATGCAATGCGGCGGAAGCTCAGGGAGAACTATGACCGTGAGAACACTGGAGCCAAGAAGGTCTTGACGAGCGAATTTTCGAACTGGCAAAGAAGTTCGATCGCGTGCACTTCGGCTGGGTACCGAGGCGTAAGAGCCAGCGAGCGCATCAATTGGCGAGGCGTGCACGACACTTGCCCTAGTAACACGCAGGCCCGAATCGCTTAAACAAAAGCGTTCCCGGCTCCCAGGGATGGGCCTGCGAGAAACTCACCTTATGACGACCGAGGATTTGTTCGCGAAGATGATCCCAGGGATCTTGCCTGCATCATTGCTGCAACAGCTTATTTCTCTCCAGCTGCTCCGAGCGAGCTTTCCCGGCGCATCTAGGCGTCAGCGAGGACCGCAGCGGCGATCGTGCGAGCGAACTGCAACTGGTTCAGAATGTATGTCCATAGAATTCTGAGGGCGCGCACAGATCAGCGAAGTGGATGAAACCAAAGACATCGAGCTGGGTTTTCCCCACGACTTCATCGATGAACATTCTCACAGTCAATCTCCTCTTCAGCACCCTCGTGTTCTGGGTTGCTGCCAAGATCTACCTGCTGCCGAGGCTTCATGAGCAAACGCAAACCGTGCTGCTGCCAATTCTCCTGCTTCATTCATTCCGGCACCTCGGACTTATGTTCCACAGCGCCGGGGCGCTACCTCGCCGGCATCCCGCCGCAGTTTCACTTCTCTGCGGCGTTCGGCGACCTGCGCGGCCATACTCGCACTAGCGTCGATTCTGGCGGTCGTCAAAGGCCTTAGAAACAGCCGGATTCTCGTGTGGATCTTCAACGTCGCGGGATCGCTGGGATCTGCTCGCGGCGATTGCATTAGCAACCGTCTATGGAGCATCGGCATACATGGGTCAACCTACTGGATTCCCGCGTTCCTGGGTTCCTGCACTATTGTCACGCATTACATCACGTTCATTATTCTGTGGAAGTATTGGACACCGGGGGACCTAAATGGAATTGTGCTGACAATACGGCTACCTGTTTGCATCGTGCCGGGGTTCAAAATCGCCCGACGTTGTTGGAAGACAGATAACTGCGCCCGTCACATAAAAACCCAGGCGTCTATATTAGGCAGCCAATCGACGGCTATTACCAACCTGTTGGTCTTTGACGCCCTATCTTGAAACTGCAAAGGACGATCTATTTTGCGCGTGGGGAAAATTGTACCTTGATCATCATCTACGATGGTCGGAACTTTCGCGGAGCAAGTTTGATCTGGCGCAGCATGAGGAGTATCTATCAACCATCTCGGTAACTCAGTTGTTCAAATCAATGCCACGTCGGCTAATCAGCGAACGGATCGTGACCTATGAGTAAGCAAGACGTCAGATCCTACATATGGGACGAGGTCGAGACCCTGCCGCGACCGGAGATGGAAAAACTTCAGGTGGAGCGTCTGCGGGCGGGCATCGATCGAGTGTCGAAGACTGTTCCTTTCTACAAAAAGAAACTGAGTGAAGCGGGCGTGACTGCCGACAGCATCCGCTCTCTTGAGGATCTGGATCGGTTGCCATTCACCACCAAGGCGGACCTGCGTGACAATTATCCTTTCGATCTGCTTGCCGTGCCGATGAAAGAGGTCATTCGCCTGCACGCTTCCAGTGGAACGACGGGCAAGCCGACGGTCGTTGCGTATACGCGCAATGATATTACGCTCTGGTCTGATTTGATGGCCCGGACTTATGCGGCGGCAGGCGTAACCGAGGATGATGTGATTCACAACGCCTACGGCTATGGACTCTTTACCGGCGGACTTGGTTTTCACTATGGAGCGGAAAGGCTCGGAGCCGCGGTCATTCCAATCTCGGGAGGCAACACCAAGCGCCAGTTGATGCTGATGCGTGACTTTGGCAGCACGGTCTTATGCTGTACGCCGTCCTATTCTTTGTTGATTGCCGAAGGAGCTGGCGAAGATGGCATCGATTTCGGATCGCTTCCGCTGAGGGTGGGACTCGTTCGGCGCCGAGCCCTGGTCGGAGCGGATGCGAGAAGGAGATCGAGTCGCGTCTGAGGCATTATTGCTCTGAACGTCTATGGCCTATCGGAGGTAATTGGCCCCGGCGTCTCCGTCGAGTGCAACGGAGAAAAGGGAATGCATATCTTCGAAGATCATTTCATCCCTGAAATCATCGACCCCATTACAAACCAACGACTGCCGGACGGTGAAATGGGAGAACTCGTCTTCACCTGCGTAACCAAAGAGGCATTGCCGTTGATACGTTATCGGACCCGAGACCGTACGCGGCTGACGCGCGAAAAGTGCGCCTGCGGCCGTACAACGGTCCGTATGGAGCGAGTTATCGGGCGCACTGACGATATGATCATCGTCCGCGGCGTGAACGTATTTCCCTCTCAGATCGAGTCTGTGCTATTGCAAGCGGGAGAGATAGAACCGCAATACGAAATCATCGTGGACCGAAGCGCAGACCACATGGACGAACTCGACGTGCTCGTGGAAGCACCCGCTCAGATCTACAGCGATCAACAGCGTCTGGTCCAGCTCGAAAAGCGATTGAGCTACGACGTGCAGAGCGCCCTCGGAATCACCTGCAAAGTCAAACTTGTTGGCCCGCGGGAGATTCCGCGAAGCGAGGGTAAGGCGGTGCGTGTGGTTGATAAGCGAAAGATGTAGCCTGGTGACAGGGTGATTCCCACCGATCTGAAAGAAAGAGGTTGGCCATGAATTTCGAAACGATGTACTTTGAGAAGGAAGGTCGAATCGGCTATTTAACCCTAAACCGTCCGCAGCTGCTTAATGCCATGAATTACCAGGGGGCGCTCGACCTCAACCGAGCCGCCGAAATGATCCGTGACGAGCCGGATGTCGCGGCTTGTACTTATCAAGGGTTCAGGCCGTGCGTTCTGCACGGGCATCGACTTGAAACAACTCACAGCAGGAGAGACCCCTCACCATTATTACGAGAGTTGGGACAGGGCGCTCAGAATCCTCGAACAGTCTGAGAAGATTCTCGTCTGCGCAATGCACGGCTACGCGCTGGGGGTGGATTGCAGTTGGCCCTGGCCTGTGACATCCCGCATAGCGACTGGGGACTGCCAGCTTGGGCTCCCGGCGATCAAGGAAGGCATTGTTCCTGGGCTTGGCACATTGCGGCTGCCTCGCTATATCGGGCTCGGGCGGGCAAAGTGGATGACGCTCTCCGGTGAAAATATCGATGGGCGTCGTGCCTATGAAATCGGCTTGACAGATCACCTCGTCAACCGTGATACGTTTGATGACGAAGTTAATGCTCTGGTAGAGAAGTATTCACGGGTCTGCTCGGAGGGTACGCGGCAGGCCAAAATGTTACTGAATATGTCCTTCGATATGCCCCACGGCCAGTTTCTTGACGAATACCTCCGTCGCCAACGAATTGCTCTGGGTTCGCCGGACCACCAGGAAGCCATGGCGGCTTATCGCGAGAAACGTGAGCCCGTGTTTTCAACCTGAGTCGATGGCTATATAAAGCGAGTGGAGATGAAATGAACGGACTAGAAGTGCTTGACCTACAACCGACGGGTTTTGTAGCAAATTTGCTGGGTCTTAGACCTAAAGAAAACGCATTCCTGGAGATTCACAATGTTGTAGCTAGCCTGCCCATCTATCACATATCCGAAGAGGCGGTAACGGCCTGTTTATCTCGCTATGGAATAACCCAAGAAGAAGCAAAGCCAAGACTACTAAATATCTATTCACAAGTATTGGAGCATTTCATCAAGGATTTATTGATTTCAGATGATGAAGTCGAACAGTTGCGGCATCTTGCAACGATATTTAACCTTACTGCCGATGAAGTCTCTCAAATACATACAGAACTTGTGTATCCCCATTACGAAAAAGCGGTGCGGAACGCTTTACGAGATCGTCACCTTTCTGATGATGAGAATACGGCCCTCGAAAATTTATGCACCAAACTTCGGATTCCGGAGGCGGCAGCCAATGAGATGTACAAGAAGCATGCCGTGCCGATTTATAATCAGGCTATGAGCGACGCTCTTGCCGACGAGATGCTGACGCCAGAGGAAGAAACGGAATTGAAAGAGGTGGCAAAGGCACTGAAATTAAACATCCGATTCGATGAGAAGCTAGAGACTATTCTTGACCGCGCCCGACGCTTGTGGCGGATTGCCCATGGCGAACTGCCGGTTTTGAGCGTTCCGGTGGATTTACAACCCAACGAGCGTTGCTCTGCTGATGTCGAGGCTCTCCATTACGAGCCTCGAGAGTGGCAGGAGGGATCAGCTACAGCGGATTCTCTATGTCATACGGCACGCTTGGTATCCGGTTCCGTTCCGGCGTAATGAACACACACCGTCTCAGCAGCCAGACGTTGCGTCTACGCGGGGCTGGAAGCTTGTATTTCACCAACAGGCGTTTTCTGTTTAGCGGCGATTCACATACAACTTCTATAGATCTCGGCACAATTACAGGCATCACATTTTATTCAGATGGCATGCGCATCGGAAAGGAAGCAAGCACAGATCAGATATTCACTTTCTCAGGCGATATAGACATGCTTAGGTTAATTGCGGACAACCTGATGACAACCAATCGCCAAGAGTCACCGCCTAAGTCCGATAAGTCCACAGGAACGGGGACGTCAGGCAGCTCTGAAAGAAAGAGAACCAGCTCTCATACAGGTATTCGGCAGGAAAGTTCAAAGTCACCATATGAAGTCCTGGGGATTAGCGTGAGCGCGTCAACAGAAGAAATCAAGGTTGCCTATAGAAAAATGGCTAGCCTCTATCATCCTGATAAAGTCACCCATTTGGCGCCGGAATTTCGTGACATGGCCGACAGAAAAATGAAAGAAATCAACAGTGCTTACGGCTCAATTAAAAGTAAGAATTGATTCCCGTTCAAGGCATGCGCGCATCAGTTTACGGACAAGCAAGCGCAAAACAAAACGGGAACCGGCGCGCGACGTACATTTAGATTAACTAGCGCGCGCCGAGGACCCGTCTCCCCTTTCACCTGATACTTCCCTTCCCCATCTTGGATGATCCTACCCTGCTGGTGCAGCTGCCCGACAGCGATTGCGATCGTGCGATAGTCTGATTTTGGAAATAGCGCCAGGAGATCGGGGAAGAAATAATGTGACTTACCGAGTGCAGCAAGAATTTTCTCGGCGACGAGATCAGTTGTCTCACCGGGCTTGCCATTGTCTGGTGCTTTCCCTGGTTCGACTGGCGCGCCGAGATAGTCCTTGAGATTCACCTTATCCTGGTTGAAATAGACGATGCGGTTGTAGCGGTTGTGGGGCACGTTCTCAGGAATGGTGGCATCGATTCCCATCTTAGCGGTGGTCGGAATCTTGCCCGTGGTTGGCGGCAGGAGCGACGGGTCCAAAGGCTTCGACCGAGCGTTGGAAACGATCAGTACGTCGCGATCAGCCTGAACTCGCGTGGCTACGGCCCACTCGACATCCGTCGCATCGAAGACATCGATGTCATCGTCGACGATGGTCACGTGTTTGATGTCCGCGATGGACAGCAACGCCATCATGGCGTTTTTGGCGTCGCCGGGCTGTTTCTTGATCGCCGCCACGATATGCCAGTGGCAGCAGCCGCCCGGCGTGACATTGATCGCCGTCGCCTGCACTCCTGCCTCGTGTAGGACTCGCCATGCCGCCGCTTCGTAGATCGGCGCGCTCATCCAGATATTTTCCCAGGGCATATGCAGCGCGTAGTAAGTGGCATCTTTGCGGTGCATGATCGCTTTGATACGAACGTGGGGATTCATGTGAATCCCGCCCATGAGGCGATTGAACTCACAGAACGGTCCTTCCGGATAAACCCAGCCCTCGGGTAGGATCTCGCCCTCCAGGACAATTTCGGCGTCGGCGATGCAGGGAACGGAAATCGTTTCACCCTCGGCTAAAGCAAGCGGCTGCCCACGAAGCCCGCCGGCGAAAGTAAGCTCGTTCACCCCAAGGTTGGCTTTGAATGTCGACGCGACCAGTTCGTATGGGTGAGTTCCGATAGAGATCGAAATCGGCAGCGGCTTCTTTTGCTGGAATGCCCGCTCGGCAAACTTTCGCAGGTTATTCGGCGTGACGATGTCGATACCGGTGATATTTTTCTCCTTGAGCATCAATCGGTACATACCGGCGTTCATGCCGAACTCCGGATCTTCCGCGATTACGACTCCCGCCGTAATCATCGGCCCGCCATCCATGACGGAAAATATCGGAACCGGCAACTGGTAGAGATCGACTTTGTTCTTTGTAAGAATCACCTCCTTCACCGGCGCTTTTGCAACGCGCTTGGGCTTGACGGGATGATCCATCGCAGTGCGCAGCTTCGCAGCGATCTTTTCGTAGGCCGCGCCCATTCCCAACGCCAAACGATTGCGCGATTGGAGCAGCCCCGACGCTACCGGCATGGAGTAACCGCACACATTGGTAAACAACAATGCCTTGTCGGATTGCGGCACCAACGCCGCCACGTCGCGAAGATCCGTTGCTTTGGAAATAACGGTCAGCTCGTGATTTTTCTTCAGCGTGTCGAGGTAGCCTCTAAAATGAGTAGCCATTCCTTCTCCTCTCGCGTTCGCGAGCATCAACCAACCATGGATGAAAATTCGTGTCAATCGAGGCGGCGGATTTCGCATCACGCGAAGCGTGTGCTATAGAAACGCGGAGGAGTGACTCGATCATGGGAACATTCGGACTGACACTGGCTAATCGCGGCGTGATCATCGGCGCTGTGACTGTTCCTGACCTCTTTGATATGGCAAAGCGCGGCGAAGACTCAGGTGCTTTTGATGCCGTTTGGGTCGGCGACAGTTTGCTTGCAAAGCCGCGACTGGAATCCATCACGCTTCTATCCGCGCTCGCCGTCGTAACCAAGAAAGTACGGCTCGCCGTCGGCTGCATGGCCACCTTTCCACATCGGCACCCGGCGTTATTGGCTCAGCAGTGGGCCAGCCTGGATGTCATCTCCGGCGGTCGCGCGTGGTTGGCGGTGTGTTTGGGCGGTCCCAACGAGCAGAGTCCCGCGCAGGCCCTCGAGCACAAAGTCATGGGCATCAAAGACACGGAGCGGGTCGCCCGGCTCGAGGAAGGAATCACTATTCTTCGCAAGCTCTTTCACGAGGAGAAGGCATCGCACAAAGGCCGTTTCTACGAATTCGAAGGCGTAACCATTCAACCCCGTCCCGTGCAGAACCCCATGCCCATTTGGATCGCCAGCAATCCGACGGGACTTACGTGGAAGAGACGGCGCCAGCGCCCCGAGTCCCGCTGTCGAACGCGGGTTGCGCCGCGTCGCGCGCTTCGCCGACGGCTGGATGACCAACAAGGTCACGCCGGCGGAGTTCAAGTCTCAGTGGACACGCATTCTCGCAATGGCCAAGGAAGAAGGACGCGATCCGGCGAGGATCGGCAGCGCCCTGTATCACAACATCACCATCAACGAAGACCGGAAAGCCGCATTGGACGAGAGCAAGGCATTCCTCGATAAATACTACACGTCCAACTTCAGCATGAAGTTCGTCGAAGGTTTCACTACGGCCGGAAGCCCGCAGCAGTGCATCGACGAGCTGAAGGCCTATTTTGCCGCGGGCATCGAGCACATCACCCTGCGCATGACGTCCTGGGATCAGACTGGGCAGTTGAAGCGTTTTCTTGAAGAAGTTGCTCCTGCTTTTAAGTAGAGATCGAGTCGTTCAGGTCTTAGTGATTCAAGGAATCGATCATCTGGTTATCGTCGTTAAGGATCTCGATCAGGCGGCGAAAGACTATGAGCAGCTGGGCTTCACTGTCGTTCCCGGCGGCAAGCATCCGGTGGGCAGCCACAATGCCTCATCTCCTTCGTCGACGGCTCTTACATCGAAATTATCGCCTTCTATCGCGAGGCTCCCGACCATCGTTGGTGGGATCCGTTGCAAAAGGGCGAGCGGTTGGTCGATTTCTGCATGCAAACAAACGATCTTCAAGGCGATACACTGAAGCTTCGCGCGCCGGTGTCGCTATCAACGACCCTGTTCCCTGGTCCAGGACCCGACCGGATGGCTATGAGCTTAAGTGGCTTTAGTCCCTGGCTCAGGGAAGCCATCGTGGAGTCGCGCCGTTTCTGATTCAGGATGTAACACCGAGAGAGGAAAGAATTCCACAGACTTTCAATCACAAGAACGGCGCAACCGGAATCGAGACCGTAACTGTTACGGTGGGAGAGCTCACGGCGGTCCGACGATGGTATGACGGCGTTCTCGGTAACCGGCCAACTAACATCAGCGACGAAAAGCTACAGGCCAACGGGGTACGTTACGCAATCGGGCCGCACATAAGCTCGATTTTCTGATGCCGATGGAGCCCCAGAGCCCTCTCATCAATTGGTTGCGAACTTTTGGCCCTTCTCCCTATGCTGCTACCCTCCACCGTATCTCCCTGGCCCCAGCGCGTTTGATGGTAAACTCACCCATGGTGCCAATCTATCATTCAGCGTTATAGATAAACTCTTCGCTTCTAACTACCTAATAAAGAACTACTTTGCAGGGACGCTTACAGGGTCGGATTGTACCCGATAAACAATCCACGGGTTCCCATCGTCTAACGCAACGAAGGAGGAAACGACGATGAGCACCAAAACCTTGAATAGCAGAATTCTCTATACGGCCGCGCTTTTCCTGGCCGGAGCGTTTCTGATTTTGACCAGCGAAAGTTATGCCTGGAGCGATCAGCGACAGCTGAGTGCTCAAATCGCTGAATACAATGGATTCATGCGAGAACATCCAAAAGCATCCACACAGATAAGAGAGAACCCGCAATTGGTCTATGACGGCAAATTTCTCAAGAGCCACCCCGAAGTGGATCACTTTCTAAAGGACGGCCAGAACTGAGAGAAGAGATCGCTAGGCGTCCGGGACAAGTCTTTCGGATGGAATAATCGCACCGACTATCGTTATGACCGCTACGACCGTGATGAGCGAAGCTTTGGATGAGTGGCACCATTAAGGCAGACAACGACGCGACTTTGAATCTGCCAGACACCGCGGCGGCCCAAAGGCACAACCTTTGGGCCGCCGCTCTGTTTCAAGAGCTCTTCAGTTTGACACACGAGCAATTTCTCCTTTAGTCTCTTCTCTCTGCAGTTCAATACATTTTTACGTCATTTCGGTGTAAGGGGCGAGTTTAAAACCCGCCCCTACCGACGTTATATTATTTGCTTTGAATTTGCATGACGAGAGAAAGGAACAAGCAAGATGGATAGCAAGGTCGAAGGCGAGCTTATCCGCACAGCCCGTTCCTACTGGGAGACGGAAGCTCGGATCACCAGAAGATTCTTCAATGGAAAACCATCTCGCGAGGACCACATCTTTTGGTTAAAGGCGCAGCTCTGGAAGGAGCTGCATCCCGTAGACGTGCTACTTCACCGGCCTACAGAAAGAGCTCAGCCAACTGGTCACGCTGTTTCCCAAGATCGACAAAGACATAGACCGGCACCGCTATCATCATCTACTCGAACAGATGACCCAAGAATTCAACCACTATGTGCTCATGGCCGACGCCCTCGAATATCTGCTTGGCCATCCCATCTCCGCGGAAGACACCTTCCAACTGCCGGAAGAAAAACTTGCTGAACTCCGCAGAGGATATGCAACCCTCAGGTTCTGCAGTGGACAAAGCGGCGGTGCTGGTAACAGAAGGCGGCGGCGCCAGGATGTTTCGCGAAGGCAGAAAGCTCAAAGGTGGTCGTCTCGAACGGCTGATCGCGAAGGCAATGGAAGTCATCTACCACGACGAGAAGAATCACTACAAAGAAGCGGCCAGAGAAGCGGCACAGGCCGTCAAGAGCCCGCAAGACTTACGTCGGATGAAAAAGCGATTCGAGAAATCAGCCACCAGCGGGTCCATATGCGCAACGAAATGTTTCGCGAACCGCTGACCGGTCAGGAAATAACAACCCGGCTCAAATAATGGTTCCGGGTTGACGCCGAGGCTTGAGACACTCGAAACAGGAACTGACTCATGCCGACTCTAACTAAGTCGGAGGTTCGGCCTAATGTTGGTTTGAAAACGACTGTTTCGTCCACCGACGGTGTGAGTCACCCTGAGCAGAGCGAAGGGCCTAGATTCTTCGGCTTTGCCTCAGAATGACTTCCTGGCATAAGCTGCATTACCAACCGATGGCGTAGCCATCGCGCCGCGGATCCGCGGCGCCAAAAAGCGCGCCGGTTTCTGGATCAAGCTGGATCATCATCTCACTGCCCGTTGCTTCCCAATCACCGATGATATTGAGTATATGGCCGCGCACGCGCCAAGCCGCGTCGAACTTCTTCGGGAAAACGGCCTTCGAGGATTAACTCGTCATTGCATGTATGAGGCACCGTAGACTCTGTCGGATTTTGTGTATGACGCCAACGCGGAGCTTCCACCGCTTCGGCCACTGTCATACCAAAATCCAACACATGGGTGATGACCTGAAGGTTGGTCTGTACCTGCGTGTCTGCGCCGGGCGTACCGCAGACCAGAATCAAACCGCGCTTTCCGTTTTCTTGCTTGAATACCATAACCGGGTTCATCGTCCTGGCGCACGCGCTTCCTAGGTTGAAGGCAGTCGGGGTGGTCCGTTTCCAGATGCCAGTACGTCATCCGGTTATTCAGCAGAATACCGGTATCGCCGGCGATAAGACTCGATCCGAACGGGCTCTGCAGACTCTGCAATTGACAAACCGCATTCCCCACCGATCCACGACTGCCAAACAAGTGGTATCCCCTTTCTTTCATCTGAGGTTGAGAGTTGGCTCGATTTCGACGATTTCTTTGACCTTCTGATGTTGCCACGGATCGCCCGGCTTGCACACTTGTGGCCGCGCGATCAGGATAAATAAATTTTGCTCGCTCCTTCTGCATACTCCTTAGAAATCAATCCCTCCGTGGGAACATCTACGAAGTCCGGATCGGCAAGAAAAGCTTCGCGATCTATGAAGCCAGCTTTTTGGCTTCAACCATGCTGTGTATGCTCCCAGCGGTATTGCAGCCAAGCAATTTGAGATCAAAATGCTCGATCAAATTCAGTTCCTGCAGCAGCACGTGGCCGCTCGAATTGGGCGGCGCTTCATATACGGTGTAGCCGCGATAGCTCGTGCAAATGGGCTCTTCCCAGCGGCTGCGGCATTCGGCAAGATCGGCTTCCGTCAACAAACCTCCCTGTGCCTCGCTGAATCTGACTAGGCACGGGCGAGTCTCGCCGCGATAGAAAACGTCCGCGCCGTCATCGACTATGGCTTGAAAGGTGCGGCCGAGATCCCTCTGATAGAGAATTTCTCCTGGCCGCAGCGGCCGCCCCTCACGGCTAAAGACCGCCCTCGATGTTGGAAACTCACAAACGAGCGGATCCGGCGGCAATCGCCTTAGCCAACACGTGACTCGTTGGAAAACCGTTGGCGGCAAGGTCAATGGCCGGAGCAAAAACCTCGGCGAGCGAGAGAACGCCATATTTATTCTGGGCGGAAAGCCAACCGTCCAGCAACGCCGGTACCGATACCGATAAAATGCCTTTCATCGGTATCCCTTGGGACAAAAGCGCTCGCGGGTAGCCGCGCCGGGGGCGGCTCCGGTGGCGTTGACCACACTCAAGCGGTCTTCGTCGTTCCAATAAATCATTAGATAGCCGTCGCCGCCGATACCCGACATTAAAGGCTCGACGACATTGAGAACAGCTGCGGTGGCGATAGCAGCATCGACGGCATTGCCGCCTTTTGCAGCATGGCAATGCCCGCCTGGGACGCCAGGGGATGGCCCGCACAGACCATTCCGTTTCGACCCATGACCACTGGGCGGTGGGCTTCAAAGTTAGCGCTATGGGGAGAGTGCGTGGCAACCATGAGCCGAAGGCGGAGAACCTTCTCTAACGATGCAGGGCCAAGAAAGTAAAGACCTTCGCGGCATCGAATACTTTGTTCACAGAGACCAGATCGTGATCGGTGTGTTGGAAGCGAATGTCCCGTGCGCCGTAGTTGATCGCCTGAATCCCGCGAAAGTTGAAAAGGCCGGTGTCATTGGCCGCAGTCGAAAAGCTGTAGGTTGGCACCTGTCCCAGCATCGTGCGAATTCCATGCTCCAACGTCTGCACGACTTCCGCGTCCTTGCCGACTTCACTGGGATACATAAAATCCCGCGGCTGAATCTCAATTTCGAATGGCTCTATTTTCCCGATGGCGTCGCGCAGCTGCTGGATGGCCTTTCTCGGATCGTCTCCAGGGAGAAGCCGCCGATCGAACATGATTCGACACTCGCTCTGGATCGTGTGTCGCCTTGGGAAAGCTGTCGATGGCGTTGGGTGTCAAACTGACCTTGCCTAGCTCAGGATGAGCCTTTTCTTCCGGGTAGGGCATCAAGGGTTTCAATTTCTCAAGGACTCTCATCGCGCCGTCAATGGCGTTGATCCCTTCCCATGGCCGGCTGCTATGCGCTTGCTTACCGCGCACGATCACGAGCACGTCGACCCGTCCTTTGTTGCCCAGTTGGATTTCCGGCGGGCCGTCGATGATGCACCAATCGGCTTCCACCTTGCCGTGATCGAGCACATGGGCCAGCGAATCGTGCCGTCCGGTCTCGCCCGCAGTGCTGACAACGAAGTAAAGATCGGCCGCCAGTTCGACTTTGTTGGCACCGACGAATCGCATAGCTGCCATCATCGCGGCCAGGCTGCCTTTCTGCTCGCAAGCGCGCCGCGGCCCCAGACACATTCGCCCTCCAGTTTGTAAGGCGCGCCGTCGACAATCTCACCTGAATAGGGATTCTGCATGGTGCTTGGCGCCGCATTCATCGCATAGCCGACGAGCATGAGCCGATCGCCGCGCCCTCGACCGTTGAGACGAAGGATCAGATTGCCCTTATCATCAATAGACGGATGGAGTCCGGCCTGATCGAGCTCCGGTTTGATCACGTCGCGGATCAGGGCCAGCACTTGTGGCTCGGCTTCCAGCTGCTCCGTTTGCGGGCTCGCGTGTTGGACCAGCTTGACGAGCAGCCGCTTGACCTCGTCGTATTGGAGATTCCTTTCAATGATTCTTTTGCGCTTCCCGCTTCCATGTTCCTATTGCTTCATGCCTTACGGCTATTGCTTCTTAATGTCCCTCGAACTGATTACCCACTCTACCTATTTTGCGAGCGATCAGAATCAAAGTGATACAGACGGCGCTGACAATCAAGGCCAGGGAGCACATCGGACCGAGATTACCATCGACATAGAAGTGATACAGCAAGGGGCCCAAGGGTTCGGAGCCCGGAGAATAGAGAAAATTGAAGTACTGAATTCGCGCAGGTAAATCGTTGCCAGAGATGATCCAGCCGGCAATAAACCCGGGACGCAAGCAACGGCAGCAGCACGCGGCGAAACGTCGTCGCGAAGCCGGCGCCACAAACCAGGGAAGCCTCGGGCAAATCACCGTGAATCTGCACCACGGTGCTGGTCATCGCACGCAGGCCATAGGGCAAAAAACGAGTAATGTACGCGATCAGCAGAATCCACAAAGTCCCGTAGATCGGCAGCGGCATGTAGACGTAGGTCCACAAAAGGCCGATGGCAAGGGCGGTGCCGGGAAAGGCCCATGGAATAAAAGTCAATGCTTCGATCAGTCCCCTGCCCGCGGTCTTGGTCTTAGTGGTCACCCAGGCGGTCACGGACGCGATCAACATGCAGAGCGTCGCCCCTCCCACCGCAAGCAGCAGGCTATTCTGCAGCGCGCGAAACGTACGACTATCCGTGAGGTTCGAACGATAATTATCCAGGGTCAGTAACTCCCACGTTTTCGCGCTCGGCACATGAACATAGGTGATGAACGAGACATAAACCAAAACGATAAGCGGCAAAGCGACGATAAGGAGCAAGATCAAACCGGCGACGGCTGATGCAGCATAACGCCATTTGCCTAGATCGATGATATTGGGGCGGTAGCCGCGGCCCGTGACCGTGACGTAGCGTTCGGTACGGAAGGTGAGGCGGCGGTAAAAGTAAACGAAAATCATCGTGATCAACAGCAAGGAGACGGCGTAGGTGGCGGCTAAATTTTGATTGGGCGGGAAAGCGCCGATGGCCTCGCGGTAGATTTTGGTCGTGAAGACTTCGATGCGCGCGGGCAGAGCGATGATCGCCGGAGTTTCAAAACTTTCGATGGCCCGCACAAAGTTAAGCATCGCCGACGCCAGCAGCGCGGGACGAACAATCGGGAAAGTAATGCACCACGCCACCTGAAAATTGCTGGAGCCGGCAACCCGGGCCGATTCCTCCAACGCCGGGTCCATGGAATAAAGCGATGCCGACACAATCAGGAAGGCCAGCGGAGTCGTGATCAGAGCCTCGACGAAGATCATCCCTCCCAGCGAGTAGATGTTTAGCGGCGCAGTGCCCAAATCGAAAGTATTCATCAGCAGGCGATTGATCAGACCTGTCCGCGGGCTCAGTAGCACCGTCCAGGAGACAGCCAACATCACCGGAGGAAAGATGTTGGGCACTATGGCGATCAGCTCGAACAATTTTCTGAAGGGCGCATTGGTACGGATGGAGATCCAGGCCAAGGTGGCTGCAAGAAAAGTCGCGAGGATGGATGACCCGGTGGCGAAGACAAAGGAGTTGAATAGCAACTGGTAGGTCAGCGGATCCGTGTACGCGCTGATGTAATGGGCCAGCGTGAAATTGCCGGGCACGCCGAGCGGCTTGCTGAGGAAACTGCCGTAAAACAGCATGATGGTCGGCGATAGGCTGAGATAAGCGATCACGACGCCTACCACCGTGATCACCCAGAGCTGAGGGTCCTGACGAAAGCCCGTAGCGGCCGCTCAAACACGTGGGTTAATACCGCTGTGCCGTTCATGCTTTCTTCTCTCGCTCTTTCTGCATCAAAAGCAAAAGGGCCGGCCACTTGTCGGCCAGCCCCTTTTTTGGATTCATACTGTGCCAGCAAGCAAATGTTACTTGGCAAAGAAAATTTCTCGAAACGTAACCGTCATGAGTTTTTAAATTCTTCCTCAGAGGGATTGTCCATGAAAACCGTCCGCGGCGCCACTTTTTCTGCGTCTTTGATCGGTGGAAAAATTCCCGGATACATTACGAACTCCCCTTCCTCGGCGACCAGTTTTTGGCCCTCCGCCGAGCATATATACTCAAGATAGAGTTTCGCCGCGTTGGGATGAGACGCCTTGGCACCGAGACTCATATAGTTCGGATCGGTCAAATACTTGTCCATGGCAACATAGTCGACAGGGCCTTTGTACTGTTTGATGTACTTGATGTAGGTAATGCCCACCGGCGCTTCGCCCTTGATAATCGTGGTCGTAACCGGAGCTAAGGATTCGACGAGGATAGGTTGTTGTTTGGCCAGTGCTCTGACGAAGTCCAGCCATTTGTCGCCTTTGAACTTGTTCAGATTCCATAGAAACTGGGCGGTCGTGGTATGGCGGGTGGGATCGGGCATAGTTATCTTCCCGGTCCATTTGGGACTCAAAAGATCGTCGAACGTTTTCGGAAGATCACCTGACTTGACCATATCCGTATTGTACAGAATGCTAATTGGCAGGACCCGCCAGGGGGTGATCATGCCGTCTTTTTCCTTGAACTGGGCCGGAAATTTCTCCGATGACGGCGGGACAAATTTCTGGAAAAGCCCCTCGTCCCTCATGATCAGCTGAACACCGCGATTGCCTTCGACGACATCGAAGCCGGGTTTACCAGCCCGCCATTCGGTCAGCGCACGCTCGGAAACTTTGGTCGAGTCCCCGCGCCAATATTCGACCGTGATGCCATATTTTTTCAAATGCCGCATGGAGCGGTTTCATGGCCTGAGGTACCTGGGCTCCATACACGCTAACTTTGCCTTCCTGTTTAGCCGCCTCTACGCTAACGGTTTGAGCAAATACTTGTCCGGTCATCACCGAACCGGCGGTAGCAAACACGCCTAGAACCAGTATCCAACGATTGATGGCTCGATTCACGGTAACTCCTCCTTACGAGTATAAAACACGATAACAACTATCGACGGCGCTGCATGAAGTCAAGTAAGGAACCTCGCGTCCGTCAGATGCCTCATTTAGCGAGAAAAATCTGCCGAAACTCGTTCTGTAGTTTGGTTAGTTGCTCCCCATTCGGATTGTCCATAAAGACCATATTCGCCATTACTTTGTCGGCTCCTTTGAGGGAGGGGTAAATCCCCGGATGAAGCACGAATTCGCCGGTCTCAGCGACTTTCTTCTGCCCTTCCGACGAACAGAGGTATTCGATAAAAACTTTGGCCGCGTTCGGATTGGCGGCTTTCGCGCTCAGGGCTGCGTCACTCGGATCGGCGAAGATCTTGTCAATGGGGGCGAAATCGATGGGCCCCTTCGTTTGCCCGGCATACTGAACGTAGGTGATCCCCACCAGACTTTCGCCTCGGACAATTGCGCTCGGAACGGTGGAGTAAGACTCCAGCAGCAGAGGCTTTTGCTTGGCCAGTCCCTTGACGAACTCCAACCATTTCTCTCCTTTTATCTGGTTCTGATTCCAGAGATACTGCGCCGTACTGGCGTGGCGCGAGGGATCCGGCATGCTGATCTTCCCTTGCCATTTTGCGTCGAGCAGATCGTCGAGATTTTTTGGCACGTCGGCCGCCTTGACCAACTCCGTGTTATACAGGACGCCCACCGGCGTTACGCGCCAGGCAGTGAGCTTGCCATCCGGATCTTTGAATTTTGCCGGAAAACTGGCGGTGTTCGTGGGAACAAACTTCGCATAGACATTTTCTTCCTTCCCCAGTAGCAGAGCACCACGGGCGCCGATAACGATATCAAAACCGGGCTTGCCGGCACGCCACTCTGTGAGCACCCGATCGATCACCTTCGTGGCGTCCGCGCGCCAATATTCGACCTTGAGCCCGTATTTGCCCTCGAATCCCTTTTCGATAAGGGTCATGACCTGCGGCACGATGGTGCCGTAGATGACGACCTTGCCTTCCTTCTTGGCCGCCTCCAGATTCACCGGTTGCGCCCACGCCGCCGCCGCGGCGACGAAGAACGCTGCCAGCGCCCACAAGGTCAGTACCGATCTCAGAGGCACTCGCGTTGTACTTCCAACCATAACTTACCTCCTCTTGGCTTTGTTGAGTCCATCGAAAAATCGGCTGCCTTCGCCTCCTCAGCCTCCTAATTCCTTGACCATCCGGATTACCTTTTTCCTCGCTTCTTGAGTCCCCATAGGAAGCAGAACCGGCAGGTTGAGCCCGCCCTTAATAAAGGATTCCAGCCGACTGCGGCATTCGCTAGCTGTTCCCGCAATGGAATGGGCATGAACAACCTCATCGCTGATAAATTTCTTGGCCGCCTCCCAATCGCGCTTTCCCACCGCTGCGGCCAACGCCTCTTGGTCTACTCTGCCACCACCCAGACGGATGTTTTCTGCATGATGCGTATTGCGGAAAATGTAAGCGAGAAACATCTTGTTAGCTTCAAGAGCTTCCCTTGGATTCTCGGAAACGGAGGCCGTAACGAAGCCTGCCACATCCCGATCCGCCAAAGACTTCCCCACCTTCTCTGTTCCCTGCTTGATCTCAGTAAGACATTGCGCGATGTACCCCGGTGCACAGCCGGCTGACAGTAGCACACCGTCACCGATCTCCCCGCCGAGCTGGAGCATTCTTGGCCGCACCGCCGTCAAATACATTTTAACCGGTGCCGACGGCACAAATCCCATCTTCGCGCCATGCACCTGGAACATCTCGCCCTGGAAGTTCACGGTTTCTCCGGTCAGAAACCGGCGCAAGACCTCGACATACTCACGCATCGTTTTCAGCGGTCGCGGCGACTCGATCCCCGCTTCCTTCAACGCCGCGGCGTTCCCGGTGCCGGGACTGGCGATCACCCGGCCCGGAGCGAACTCTGCCATCGTGGCGATGGACATAGCCGAGATAATCGGATGACGGGAGTAAGGACTCATGGGCGCCGGAGCGACTTTGATTCTTTTAGTCGACGCGAGCAGCGCCATAGAAGTCGTGAGAGAGTCGCGAAAGCATAGATGGTCCGACATCCAAATCGATTCCATCCCAATCTCATCGGCCAAGTGCGCGAGCTCGATCATCTCGTGGATGGAATAGAATCCGTCAAAACATAGCCCCACTCTCATGATCTCCCCCTTTTCAAAAACCGTGTTCGAGAATATTCGGCAGATCCCTCGATCTAACTTGGGCCAGCCCCATCTTGTCTAGGGTCAAACCGTCTGTGCGGTAATCCGTTCGGCTGATGACCGAGGCGAGCCTGATCAAGGCGTCGATCACGGCAGTTTCTACGCCCAATAGTCTGCCGATTGCCGCCATGGGGACCAGGCCGTAGCCGACGTCTTCCTTGATGTAACGATGATCGAGGGTCGCTGGCGACTTAATCGTGCGGTTGGGTTCGCTTTCATGGATGGCGCGGTAAATCGATCCGCTCGCGCGGGCTTCCTCCGAGGTGAGCCCGGCTTGGTAGAAGATATCGACGAACCGAAGCGGTTTCAGTCCCAACCGCTTGACGATCTCCAGACGTTCCCTATCGACCTCTTCAATCCACGCCGCAATCGACGGGGTGATTCCTTCCCGGTAGTAGTAAAAATCGCCGCCGCTCTTTTCGATCCAACCCGCGTTGCCCAGCATACCCGCTGGATGCATGATGGCGTTTATGTTCGAGAGTCCCGTTTCCAGCACGTTCTCGGCTAAAATGACGTTGGGGTAAATTTCCTCGATCTCTTTGACCAATTCCACCGATTCCTTCCCGGGAAACGCGGCGCAGCGCAAATTCGTCGTGCGCCGGTAAATCTCTACTCGCGCCGGCTGAGGCATACGGCATATATAGGTCAGGGTGACGGTTTCGCACAGTTTAATCTTCGCCTGGCAGCCAAAGACTCGCAGCATATTCGCGAAATGGAGCGACCCTCCCGTGTGCCCTGGATTAAGCAGCACACGCTGACCGTCGACCAGTTGCCGCGCCAGGCTCTTTGCCAAATATTCGTGGGCAACCGACGGCGCCGCGATGATAATGAGATCTGCGCCGTTTACGACTGCCGGCAAATCCGGGCCGACGAAGAATGGCGCCGCGAATTTCTCTGCGCCATTTTCCACCAGCTCGATTCCACCGCGTTTGAGAATCGGCATCAAAGTGCTCTCGGAACGGGAAAAAGCCGGACCTCATACCCGCGAAGGGTGAGGTCCGCTGCCGCGGCGCATCCCCCATTCCCGGCGCCGAGAATTGCAATCGCTTTGTATGGACATGAGAACTGAGATCTACGAATCGAGGCGATAGTGCTTCAGTTTGTCTTCGTCCAACTCCGATGCCGAGGCCGGGTTTTGTCGAAACCAAAATATCGCCATCGCTAAAGCCAAACCCTTCCGTAATGATATCGTCCTGGTAGTAAATGCCGGCGATTCCCTTTTGCCCGCGCCCTTCGGTGTGGAAACCGGGACGACACAACCAAACGTCACCACTTCCGTTGACGCCGCCAGATGAATGTTCGCCGCATTTCCGACACCGGTTTCAACGGAGCCATTCACATTGCACTTGAGCCCGCCGCTTCGGCTACAGCAGCGACTTTTTTGGCTTTAAAAGCCCGCCGGGTTTGGTGGTGTAAATAGAGATCATATCCGCGGCTTTCTTCCGGACAATTTCCATAACATCCTGAGCTGTCCAGGCGCTTTCGTCGGCCATGATCGGCGTATCGACTCGCTTTGCAACTTCCGCCATCTGGTCGATGCCCTCCACCGGCTGTTCCATGTAGAGCAGGTCGTACTCCGCCATCGCTTTCGTCACCTGGACCGCAACCTTTGGTGTTGGATACCCCTGGTTGGCATCGACACAGATCTTGGTTTCGGGACCAAGAGCATCGCGCATCCGCCGAACCAGTTCCACGTCTCTTTTGGGATCGACGCCACCCTTGAGGTTTTATCGTCTTAACCCCTTCCGACTTCGCTTGCAGCCCCTCTTCGACAGCTTTCTCAATCTCCATCAGGCCCAGGCTATGCGCAATGCTGATACGGTCTCGGAAACAACCGCCCAAAAATTGATAGGCCGGCACTTTCAGTGCTTTACCCACGACATCGTAAAGCGCCATGTCGATGGCCGCCTTGGCATAGGGATAACCCTTGACGCTCCTGTCCATTAAGGCATGTATGGCTTCAAAGCGCCGCGGGTCTTGATCCTTCAACGCCGGCGCTAAGATATCGTTGATGATATGCGCCGTTGTCTGCGGCGTTTCACCGAAATACTTCCCGTGATCGCCGCCCCAGTCTTTCAAAACCGGCGCTTCACCAAGACCCACCAATCCATCATCGGTGTGCAATTTGATAATGACGTAAACGCCGATGGGGGTCGTCAGGCTCGCCCACTGATGCACCCTGCGGGTGGGCAGCCGAATCGGTATGGTTTTCGATCTTGGTGATCTTCATTTTCTCTAGCCAACTCTCAAAAGTGTGTCCGTTGGTGTATAGTCGGACAACAATTCGCAGCCGGCTTCCGTCACGCAAAACATGTCTTTGTTTTGCATTCCGAATCTACCGGGAATATAAACCAGCGGTTCAAACGCTCCCACCATCCCGGCTTGCACGATCTTCGTCGCCGTATCGCCCCATGTACGGTTCTTCGTGGAGATGCAAGCCGATGCCGTGGGCGACAAAACTGATGGGCTCGAGCCCCAGCTCGCTGAACTTTCTCAGGAACGTCCGATAAATTTCTTTGCACCAGGCTCCCGGTTTGATTAAGTCCATCACGAGATATTTGCACTCAATCAGATTCGCCCAGATCTTTTCCTGCTCGGGCGTCGCGTTGGCCGACCACCGGCGGTCCGGCAGACGCCGGCGAGATAACCGTTCCTCTGACCGAAGATCTCCATGCGGATCAGATCCCCGCGCGCAGTTTACGATCCGTTGGCCCGACGTTGGGAAATTGGCTGCGCTCCCCTGAGGCGACGATCATCAGCTTGTAATTTTCCGCGCCGCCGGCGAAAAGCGAACTGAGCAGTAAGCCGGCAAGATCCATTTCGCTCATTCCCGCTCTTGCCTGTCTCAACGTATCGCCGATGGCTTTATCAGTGAGCTTGCTGAGCGCACGCAGCAGTTCCAGCTCCTTGGGGTTTTGACCTGCCGCGCCTGGTTAAAAATCGCGTCGGCGGCGACCCATTGAACCGCCGGCAGATTTTTTTGCAACGTTGTGAAGTCTTTGGCCGGAAGAAATTCCATCTCGATCCCGATCTTCCCGCGCTCAAGCTTGAGATCCGTTAGTGTTTCAGCAAGCTTGTCCATCGGATCTTCCGTGAACTCACGGTAGACCCGCAGATCGTCTATCCCGGCATGGGCTTTGACCGTGTTTGCCTCCATATCGATGGCGACCATGGAGATTCGCCGATCCGCCGTCACAATACAGATCGCGTGACGCCAGCGCATTAAGGACTGCGACGGAACAACGAATCCCGAAACGTAGGTCACGTTCTCCGGAGAGAGCGCGATAATCGCATCGAGTCCGGCTTGAACAACGCGTTTTCTCAATCGTGAAATGATTTCCTGATCCATCTACAACCCGCCCATCTTGGGCCGAAGTGTTGCCTCAAACGGCCAAACAAGCGGCCGGCATGTCCCATGCTGTCTTCGGGACGATAGCTGATGAAAACTCCCGTCATGATTCGAACGCTTGGGTTTTTAGAACAATTGAAAGTGCTCCGCCTTGACATTCTTTTCGGCTACAGCTTTGCCGACTCTTTGCAAATCGCCGACGAATTCCACTGAATCCAATTGCTGCACGTTGGCGGGCTCAACGTTCGTGAGACCCAGGGCATCCAGGCCTGAGCGCGTGAGCTCGGCATTATAGCGCACGTAGGTAAAGAGTTTTGGCTCTACCGGTCCTTTCTTGCCGATCATGTCCCCAACTTTCTCGGTCCAGCGGGTCACCCGCCAGGCATTGGCCAAAGACCCGGCACAAAAAATCCTGCTCATTTAAGGCAGCGAACATTAATGCTGAAGGAAGCGAACTCGCGTTGTAGAGGAGATTCATTTCACCCGGATTGAGATCCGCGTTGGCATCGGGGCTCGTTCCGGTTCCAACCGACACCACCAGCATCTTGTTCTCCCCCGTCGGCCAATTAAGATTGTACGGCTCCGCCGTCGCCATCAGAAACGCCTGGAAGGCCGGGTTGTTGTACATGGTAATCCCGCCATCGACGAAGATGAATTCTTTCTTTCCTATCTTCACTACCTCTGGTGGAAAGTAGGTGGGAGCCGCGGTGCTGGCACGCACTAGCTGCCAGAGGGGCAAATTTAAGTTGCAGTCGTCTCGTTTATTGTCATTGTACTTTGCAGCTGGGTTGTTCGAGACCGGCCATGGCGAATCCGTACTTGCGTTGCGCATCACAAGCAGCAGTAACGTTTTCAGCTTCTCACTGCCGAGGTTCGTATCAGTCTCGAATTCCTTCTGGAGCCGCTTCGAAAGCTTTTCGTCTTCGAATTTGTACCGGTGCCGTTTGAGAATCGATGCTTTATCAAACATCTCCTTGCCGTTTTCCAGGTAGAAATTACGAATTCTATCGACGGTCATGCCCCAAGAAAGGCACGCGGCTATGATCCCGCCGGTGCTGGTTCCGGCAAAAAGTCGAAATAGTCGGCAAGCACGAATTCCTTTTTACCGCCTGTCTTTTCGCGCAGCATTTCCTCGATCTTCGCCAGGATCTCAACCGAAAGAATGCCGCGTATTCCACCACCATCCAGCGCCAAGATTTTTTCTGGCTCCCAGATTGTATCTTCTCCGTTAGACTCATAACCATCTCCTCCTTTACCAAAGAAGGTTTGTATCAAGAACGTATACCCGCCCGGAGTACTTCTGCACGGTTTCATACATGTGCTCCGTGCCTCCCGGCCCGTCCCCGCCTTTGCGGTTCCATAAGCAGATAAAGCGGACTTTATCGGGCCCCCAGAGAGAGGGCTGCATGTAGTTGCCACAGATTGTCCCGAGCATACGGGTTGGCTTCTTTGGGCGTTGGACCGAGCTCATCCGGCATCACCAGCAGCTTGGTGTTCGGGTTACCCTTCACCTGATAAAAGCGATCCGTCCAATTACCCGGAGCAAAAGCAACAGAGTTTCGAAGAAAAGTCGGCTCGTCGAAGGGGATGCGCAGTTCCAGCCTCAATCCGCGCGCAAGGCAAGCCTCGGCAAAAGCAAATCGCCGCCGCAGGCTCCGCTGCAAATAGCCAGATCCTCCGCTCCGGCTCCGAGCGCGTCGAGTCTGTCGGCGATCGCTTTGGCTGCAATCGGCTCCTTGTCCGGCGGAAAGCGCGGATCTTTGCGGTCCGGCGCGTCAATCATATGCCCACTAAAAAGAAAGACTTGCCGTGGCGCCCATCGCGCCTCAGGGCGTGTCGCTCGCGCCAATGCCCGGTCTATAATTTCCAGACTGGCTTGAACTTCAACGGGCCGAAAACCAAGGTCCTTGTATATGAGAAGCTGCTCACGCGAAGAATTCAGCTTGAACCAATCCTTGTCCGCGACGGCGACCGCACTCTTCAAAGCCGCTTCGACAATTTCTTTCTTGCTTGACAACCCCTCTAATTCTGCAAGTGTGGTGCGCGCCCAATAATCTTGGGAGTCCTTTTCTAACGCCCCCGCACCGCCCAGCGTACTCCGCCCTCCATTTCCTTTCGTACTTCCAAGTTTTCTTCCTTGCCCGTTAAATCAGACAGCAGATGCATAAGCGCCACAGCGTTGATGCCTGAGTAGTAATGCGAGGGATCTTTGCGGAACCCTCTGGCATAGGCATTGATCGTCTCCTGCAGCACAGCATCATCAGCCGCAGCATCTTGCCGCATCTGCTCCACAGTCTTTCCATCCGCACGCCAACCGCTAATCCAACTATCCTTTTCCACTCGACCTAACAAGCGCCCAACTCTCCGCATCGTCAGCAACTTCCTTGACCAAATTTTGGAGCCATTCCTTGGCCGCGTCGCTCTGCTTCAGCCGGCCCAACAAAAGGCCCTTCTGACGACGACTTTCGAGATCATCGGGAGCCAGCGCCAACGCCTTTTCATATTGATCGAGTGCCAGAGCAAATTGTCCCAGAGAACGTAGGCCGTTGCCCGCACTTCGGTACGCCTCGACCCGAAGGCCGATATTCGGAGCTTCTTCTGCAAACACTAGAATATCGCCGGGGCGATTTCCTTTTCTCGCGACCTCGATGCGCATGGCCCAGGACCAGAACTCCTTCGCTCCTTCGACTTGCAGCAACTTGAAATGCGGCTCCTTGAGAGTCGGGCAACAGGTGATACACCGGACTGATCTTCCTCTCGTACCAGGAATCCATCGTCTCCGTCGCAAATTGAGCGATCTTTTTCTTTTCGTCTTCCAGCCGTTCGGGATCAGGGACCGCGGCTCCCGGAGAATTTCTTTGATAGAATATCTTAGCGCCCGGTCCGTGTAGACATCGAATGGCATGTAATCACGCCGGCACATGATGCCGATTACTCCGCGCGCCCTGAGCGCATGGCGCACACCGAGTTCGTACCAGACATTGGCGTTATCGATGGAGAGATCCGCCACCACGAGGTCAGCAAGTAGGAGTTCCTGGAACATGTCCGTGCGAATGTCGCCGGCGCGCATCTCCTCGTCCGCGCGGAAAACTTCAAAGCCGGCGGTTTCAAGGGCCGGCCTGATAAGGTCGCCGTAAACCCGGTTAAAATCAATTTGGTCTTTGGTGCCGTACGGCATCACTACGAACGCGTGGTATGACATAAAGCCTCCCTTTACTCTTTTCCAGCGACAAACTCTACCGGCGGATTGCCTCCATCATCCTGCATTTGAAATGAATCTGGTTGCCGGACCCGGTGCCTATAGCGATTTCTGTGCTCACTGGTCATGCCTTCTGAAGCTGCTTGGAACCTCACGGTGAAAGAAATCTTGTCGCCGTCCATTCGGCCGTCTTCAATGCCACGCCTGAAGCCCAGGAAAGACGCCGTTCCAAAAGCTTATCACCTTCAGCCTGAAACAAGAATTGCTCTGTGTGAGTCGGTCCCCAACTATAGGCGACCTCCTTGCCACACACCGGAGATAGCCGCCGCTGAATTGACTCCAGATAAAGCATTACCCATCCCGCGTTGCTTATGAGACTGGTTCCACTGCCAATAGAGCGCCGCCATCACCAGTAAAAGCGCCACCCCGCCCCATATTTTACGGCGGCGACCGGCGAGTTGCCGCACCTCTTTGGCCGCAAATAAATTGTTCCCCGAGCCGATAGCTAATGAAAACACCGGACATGGCCCAATGATTACCGCTGAGCAACTCAATAAAGAACATTACCGCCATCAATCAAGAGGGTCTGGCCGGTGACAAAGTCGCTGTCCGATGAAGCGAGATAGATGAGAACGCCGAGCAAATCTTCCGGGGTTTGGAGTCTCTTGATGGAGCGCGCCTTCAGCTGGAACTCGGTGAACTCCTTCGGCGCGTTCTGTCCTTCGTGTTGAACCAGACCCGGCGCGATGGCATTGACACAGATGCCGAACTCACCGACCTCGCGTGCGAGCGACCTTGTCATCCCCACCAACGCAGCTTTCGATGCAACGTAATGTAAAAATAGCGGTGTGCCGGCAAAGACGGTGGACGATGAGATATTGATGATCTTTCCGCTGCGTTGCTGCTTCATTTGGGGAAAGACCGCCTTGGCGCACAAGAACGGTCGCTTTAATATTGACGGCCGAGACCCGGTCCCATTCTTCGGCGGATATTTCATAGAACGGATGGCGTTGGATATTGAGGAAAATCGCCGCGTTGTTAACGAGAATATCGATTCGGCCGAAGGCCTGCACCGCCTCTACCGCCATTCGCGCGGTATCTTCTTCCCGGGAGACATCGACCTTCAGAGCTATGGCCTTACCGCCCGCCGCGGCAATCTCCTTGACGACTGCTTTCGCCGTCGAGAACGTCAGCGATGACAACCGCAGCGCCCTCCGCCGCAAGCCTGCGACAATAGGCTGCGCCAATGTGCCGCGCTCCTCCCGTGACGATAGCGACCTTGCCACCCAACCTCATATGCCACCCATGCGGTATTGGAATAATGGAATGACGGAATATTGGAGTACCGGAGGGAAGGGTTCATTATTCCATTATTCCATCGTGCTTCATTCAGTGTTCCAACACTCCAATTTGTTCATCTACAGTCTTTCCAGATGTTCTTTGAAATCCAGCGGCTTCCACCAGGGCTTGATGCCCAGAGACTCGGCGATGACACGCGCCGCATTGTACCCCGGCGCACCGGTAATATTACCGCCCGGATGACAGGACGAGCCGCATAAATAAAGGCCGTCGATGGGCGTCCGATATCGACCCCAGCCAGGGAATGGCCGGTTTTCCAGCGCCTGATCACCGGAGTATTCGCCTACCATCCAGTCGCCGCAGTACATATTGCGATCATGCCGTTCGATATCCAACGGCGTCGTAGAATCCGTAGACAGAATGTTATTCTCGTCCAGGTTCGGCGCAAAGCGTTGCCAGGTTGCCAACTGTTTTTGAAACCATTCACTGGCGAACTTTGTCCCAGTTGAGCGGATTGCCCCAGAGATTGTAAGTCGCCAGTTGCCACATGAAAGCCGTGGCCTTTCCCGGAGGCGCCTGCGTGGGATCGTGAAAAGAAGGTGTCGCACCGTTCATGAACGGTTTACGCGGCAGCTGACCGGTTCGGCAGTCCTCGAATAGGTTGCGCAACTCCTGATAATCCTCCAGGCCGACAATGTGCATGAACGAGCCGGCGACCTCCGGATGTTTTTCTTCGGTGATGTACTTGGGTCTTTCGTTCAAAGCCAAGATTAGTCGCAAATATCGGCGTCGTTTTGGAGAATCGGAAGCTCGCCACCCTATCGGCAAATTCCGCGCTCGAGATTTTCCCGTCCCACGAATTTGACAAAGGTTTCCACTGGATTGACGTTCGAAGCAATAAACTTGCGCGCCTTGATAACCGTACCGTCTTCCAAAACCACCGCCGTTGCCTGCCCGCTTTCGACCAGAATCCGCTCTACACCGATGGCTTCGATGTAATCGACGTGATTGTGCGACATCATGTGTGCGAGATTGTCGCCAAGAGCATGCGAGGTGCCCCGGCACAGTTGCGGGTTGACGCCCCAGGCAATCATTGCCGGGATCAAATAACCGGTCTTGGGCGCGTCAAGCTCGTAGCCGCGCATGACGCCGAGAAAGCCGATGAAAGCCCGCACCCGCGGATGTTCAAAATGTTGCAGGACGAATTCCTCCGGCGTCGTCTCAAAGTATTGCAGATATTCGCTGTCCCTCCGGTAGTTTTTCGAGCAACGGGCGCTTTTCTTCAATCGGGAACCGGCACCGCATAGGTTTCTGGAAAGACAATATTTTTGACCACCGGTTGCCAGCGCGTCCAGATATCGAGAAAAGTTGCCGCGTCTTTCTTTGAGAAACCGCTCGATGCTCGCCGCAGTCCGCTTAACGTCAGCGAACCAGCCCAGGTACGTTTTATCGATGAAATGATGCACGACTCCGGGATCCGGCTTGTAGTAGTGAATGCCGAAATTTCTCCAGCTCCAGGTCCTGGAACCATGGCAGCATCATCAAACCGCGGTGAAAAACCGAATGAATGTTGTGCCAGAAGCCGGGATAGTTGCGATCCTCGTGGGAGTCCAGTCCGCCGCCGACTTCCATATTTTCTCGACAACCATGATCTTCTGGCCGCACTTGGCCAGATAGCGCGGCGCAGATCATGCCGTTGTGCCCGGCGCCGATCACCACGCCGTCGTATTCAAAATTTTGGCCATGGATTTATCGTTCAACTGAACAGACTTGACGATTCGGTTCAAGCTGTTCAAATCGTTCTGCCCTCTTTACAGCTTCAAGTCTTCTTTCATAACCTGCCAACAGTTGTGACCCGGAGCCGGCGATCACGGCGTCGGCAGGATGCGTCGCCACCCCGACCTGGTAAAGGTCCTGCAATCGGCGTGCGGTAGTCGGCAAGCTCTTCGATCGGCCGGTTGCGCGCCCAATCTGTTCGGCGATCTTGCGCGCAACCCCAGACCGAACCGCGCCGCATATTCGGCCAGCGGCCGGCGATGTAGAACGGATCCATCGCCACTTTCATCTCGATGTTATCATCCGTCAGATTGGTCGCGTAACGCCGCCAGATCTTGAGAACGGAATCCATGAAGCCATTCTTGAGCCTTACCCAATCTTCCGGGCTGCTTGCCCTTGAGTTGAAACGGCACCGGCATGAAGACGCGACGCCGCATGCTTCGGGCCTCGGCGCTTGCAACGGATCGAACGCCGTCGGGCAAATCGCGTGCAGGCACACATGCGTGGGAAACTCACCGTCGCGGATTTCCTGCCACATCGCTTCAAGATCGGCAGGTTTCTCCGGCCCCATGGTAATGTTCATCGCTTGCCCAACCGCCGCATCATCGGCTTCAAGCAGCGCATATCGCACCGGCCGCTTTCAGCGCCAGGTGAAGCTGAAAGTAAGAGAACTCGTCGACTTCGATGGCCTTTATTTGCTCGGCGAACATTCTCGGCAGATGCGCCTCGCCAATCATGTCAATGAACGTCGAATAAGGATCGCTATTAGAGACGACGCCCAACCGTGCCTTCCATTCGCGCCCGTCCGCAGCGCACGCCGGTAGCTCGCCCTTGCTCTACCAGAATCTTCTCAACATGGTGGACAGCGCGAATTTGACCGCCGTGATGAACGTAGGCGCGCTGGAGCACCTGCGCGATGGAATGAGCGCCACCGCGCGCCAGCTCCGGCTTTTCATCGCCGGCAATCATCTTCAAAACCTCTATGCCGCCGCCGTTGCATAATCCGTTGCCACGCCCGCGGGAATCGCCATTTGCGAAAGCGCCAAGGTTTTGACGGCATTGTTTTCGAACAGCTCGTCAACGACCTGCCTCGGCGTCATCCGCCACAGGCGGTGAAAGTCCTTGCCCGCGGGATAAGAGTCCAGTTTTTGATATCCCCCGCCGTTCGCTTGGGGCGTTTGATAGTAATAGGGAATTAGAAAGTCATTGGATTAATCGGTGGTATTTGTCATGGGTCTGCGACCATGCAACTCGCATCATTGGGCGAGAATTTCGCCACAGAATTAACTGTCTCCGCAAGCGATTGATGCTGGGAAACGGATCGCCCCTCCGCCAGCAGCAATGAGCTCACCACCGGCGGCGAGACGAACTCGGCATGGTGTGCGCTATCCCATTCGAGTTCCTTCCATACGGGCGAGACTTGTCGATTGTCTTGAAAGTAAGCAAGGGTATTGTGCCAGTACCCGGGCATCGTGATCTCTTCGCTGGCCAGCCGGCCGCCATTCTCCAGCCGGCTTTCGCAGATGACCGTCTTCAAACCTGCCATTCCCAGATAAGTGCCGAGGGCGAAATTGTTTTGGCCGGCACCTATCGAGAATAACATCCCATTCCTGGTCAGCCATGATCTCCGAATTAACCTCCAGAGAGCAAAGATCTGGCGCAGAAATTGAAATCAGCTATTGGAGAAAGATTTTGCGGTATTCGGCCATCTTCTCCGCGAAATCCTTTTGGTCCAGCTCGTCCATCTCGACCATTTCAATTTTATCCGCATCCGGCAGCGGCGGATAAATTCCTTTGCGAGTGACGAACTCGCCGATCTCGGCCATCAACCGCAATCCCTCTTCGCCGAGAAAAAATCGATAAACGCTTTACCGGCGTTGGGGTGTGGGGGCTTGGCACCGAGCGTGATAGATTGACCATCTCCCATGAACTTGCCGAGTCTAACGTAATCCAAAGGGACTCCCTTTTACCGTAAAAGACCACGTTCTTTAGAAAGGCGATTCCGATAGGAGTTTCGCCGGTAGTGATACGCTCCCCGGCCGGGGTCAGAGACGGCACTAATAAGGGCTTCGTCGCGGCCAAATCTCGAATAAACTTGTCCGCCTTTTCCTTGCCGCCCATCACTCTTGTGCAAGCTCGCCATCCACTGAGCCGTGGTTGTGTGCTGGCTCGCGTCGGGTATCACCAGTTTGCCTTTGTATTGTGGTTTGACGAGATCCTCCAACGATTTTGGCGCTTCGGCCGGCTTAATAATTCCAGTGTTATAAACAATGCCGATGATAGTGTTTCGGTAGGTCGGCCCAAGGTTTGGATCGATAAACTCTTTGGGAAAGGCGCGTCGCCGAAGGTGAGTCATACTTGGCCAAAAAACCGTCTTTTTGGATCAGTTGCATCGTAGACTTGGTGGTCAGCACGACATCAAACAGCGGTCTTCCGGCGCGGGACTCATTGGCGACTCTATCCTGTCAACTTTGTTGGCCGCTTCTCGCCAGTAATCCGTTTCCAGCCCGGTTTTCTTTTTAAGGCGGCGGCGATCAGGTCCATAGTGTCATTTTCAAGGGAGCCGTAGACGACTACTTTGCCGCCCTCTTTTTGGCAGCATCCACTAGCTTACTGTCTTGACCGGACAGAACGTTGGGAAACGGGCGCCACGCCAACGAGCCAGCCCAGAGCAAGAATTTTTGCAATCTTCATAAGAAAACACCTCAGAGATTGGTTTTGCTTCTGAATATCTAAAAGCCTGACATTTGTCCATGTTTGTTTATAACCAAGACCTTTTGGTACTTTAAAATCTAGCTGACAATCATGACGCCGCAAAGAAAAACTCAAAAGAGATCCGTGAAGAGTTACGGCAAACGTTTCTCGAACGAGCCGATTTGATCGACGGCGCGCTCGCTGCGCTGCTCTCATCGCATCATGTGCTCATCGTCGGGCCGCCCGGCACGGCCAAATCCATGCTGGCCGACGAGATCTGCCGGCGCATCGAAGGCGCCGAACTATTTTCAGTGGCTCCTCACCCGCTTCACGACTCCGGAAGAGATCTTTGGCGCCGTCAGCCTCAAAGCCTTGGAGCAGGACGACTACCGCCGCGTAACCGATCCGCAAACTGCCTCGAAGCTCACATTGCTTTTTTAGATGAGATTTTCAAAGCCAATTCCTCGATTTTAAACGCTATTCTGACTCTGATTAATGAGCGGCTATTTCACAACGGCAAAGAAGTCAGCGCCGGTTCCTTTGCTCGACCCTGTTTCGGCGCCAGCAACGAGTTGCCCGAAGAAGAAGAGCTCACCGCTCTATATGACCGTTTTCTTGTCCGGTTCGTGGTTAATTACATCGCCGAAGATTTTCGCTTTCTGAGGATGCTGGAATCTCGGTCGCAGGCAACACGAACGTCGCTGAGGTTGAGCGAACTGAGAGAGTTACAGGAGCAGGTTCGGAGATACTGCCATCCCGTCCCACGTATACCGAAGTATCGCCGACATTCGGCGCGAGCTCAACAAAAAAAGCATCCAAGCGTCGGACCGCCGTTATCGACAATCACTGTCATTACTCCAGGCTCGCGCCTACCTGGAAGGCGCAACAAGAAGTATTCGAAAAGGACCTGTTCTTCCTGGAACATGTTCTGTGGCGTGATCCGGGGAGCAAGAGCCAGGTTCGCAGTGCCATCCGCGAGTTACTGCTCGGCTACGAAGAGGAGATTACCGAGCTGCTCTACGAGTCCGAGAGATCCAAGATTCCGCCTCCCGTTCTTGGGAGACCAGCGACGAACGGGCCCGGGCGCTGATCGAGTTTCACACCAAACTGCGTAACATTCTTGCCAAGGTCGATCAGGTCATCGAAAAGGCTAAGCGGCTGGGCCGTCCCCTGGACCGCGTCAGGTTCCGTCAGAAACGAGATCGAGCAGATTCAGAAAGACATGTTGGAGCAGTTCTGATGCCGCCGAAGCGCGGAAAGAAACCGCCGAGCAAACGAGTTTTCCAGCCGCTGCCCGAAAGCAGCTTCTGGATCGAAAACGATGCCTACGACCGGCGAGTCTGTGGGCTATCTCCGCTCGGAATCGCCTTCGCTGCGGCGAGCTCGAAGAGGCCGGCAGTACGCTTCTTGCCGCATTTCGGCTCTCTGCTTCAGGACATCTTCAGTCTCTTGTTCAAGTACAACGTGATATTTCATAGGGCTTCCGACGTGGTCGCCAGCGCGCTCCTGAATCGAGAAATTTCTCAATGGCGATTCGGCACGGGAATCAATACGAATTCCTGCGCGAGCAAACCCTGCTCAACGAGGCGCGGGCCGGCTTGTCGCACCGCCTTATCTCGGGGAACAGTCTGCTCGCACTCATAAACGACGGAAAAGCTGCTCACGCGCGCGACACTGCGCGATCTTTGGGATATTCAGAAGCAAGAAGAACTGCGTCAGTCGAAGCTCGAAGAGTATGAAAACGCGGATACGATACCCGATGAGACATATATCGGAAGAAGGCAAGAAAGCCCTAGAAAAGCCAAAGAGCGGCATGGGCGGCGAAGTTCAGGGCGCCGAAGCACTGCTGCGTCCACAAGACCCACTCAACTGAAGGAAGACTTGAAAGGAAACCGAAGCGCAGACCGACCAACCGCTTGCAGGCGGAGGCCATCAAGGTCGCACAAGAGCTCGAAGATCGCGACGGAGGAAGCCGAAGCGTGGGGCAATCGACCTTGGGCACCGGCGAACGCACTCCTGCCGGGCCAGAAGCTCGAGCTCGGCAAGCGCCTGGCGTGGCAACGAGAAGCTCAAGAAGCTTGCTCGGATGGTCGGGCGCATGAAATTCCAGCGCCATGGCGCTACAGTAAGAAGGTCTTCGAGCGCTCCAGTGAGGAAGTACCTGGAAGTCGAGCAGCGGCGACTCGGCTGCAACGACTGCTCCGCATGAGATGATCGCCTTGCATCACCCGATCCTGCGCAAGGATTTTCATCGGCGATTTCTGGATCAAGAGCTGCTGCAGTACTCGCTGCGCGGCGTTGAGGAAAAAGGCAAAGGTCCGATGATCGTCTGCTTGGACGGCAGCTCCTCAATGGCCGGGGATAAAGAGATCTGGTCCAAGGCCGTGACCCTGACCCTTTTGGAAATCGCCCGCACGCCAGCGCCGGCTGTTTCGTTCGATCTGCTTTTCTTCGGAGCAGACACCGCTTCAGATCCTCGATTTGAACCCGCGCGAACATTATGAAATCAAAACCAAGAACGTGATGGATCTGGCTGAGTATTTTCCCGGCGGAGGTACTGACTTTCAGAAGCCATTGGACGCAGCGCTTGGAGTGCCTCCAACAGTCGCGGTTCAAGAAGGGCGATATTGTTTTCATCACGGACGGCGAATGCCAGGTCAGCCCGGAGTGGGCGGAGCAGTTTCGCAATCAAAAGAAAAACTAGGCTTTTCCCTGTTCTCCATCCTTATCGACGTCGGATTCGAGTTCACTGGGAACCTTAAAAGAATTTAGCGACCGTATCAGCACCATCAAGCAACTAACCGGCGACGAAGCCCAAGAGATCTTTGTGAAGTTCAGAACCAGCAGCTGCTGAAAAGAGACTCATAGGCTTCGTTGCGCTCAATCGCCTCGCTCCAAATGCGTACGGGCTAAGGTACGCTTCCGCTCGTCGATTTTTCGCGCGCCTCGCCTCTGAGATCTTTTTGAGCAGCCTGCAAACAGAATTGTTTCAGCAACCTGTTCAGTACACCGATAAGCTCCGCTCATTCCTCACTCGAGTTCTCTTGCCGTCAACGGCAATCGCAGAATTTTTTTCTGCTCGCACTCCGCCGCAAGATTGTCTTGTCTTGTTCCTGCCGCCCGCGTGAGGTCGACGTTCTCCCAAATCCTTATCCGATGTAGGGGCATCAAGTCCTGCCGATAAGCGCCGGCCAAACGTGAAGAAAGGTAGTCCATATTTTTACGGTCCACTTCCAGCGTTATAGGAAAATCCAATGGCGCCATTGGAAAAATTATTGGACCGTCACCCTGGTGACGGTATAAGATATTTAGGTCGACATCCGACTAAAGAAAGAAGGGAGAGGCACCATGGAAAGTAGCGCATGATTTGTTCGTACGTTGGCATGAAGTTGCGGTGTTTTTGAAATCAATATAACCCTCGCGGCAAGTGACATGCCGCTCATAACCAAATAAGGAGGACAACATGGCTAGACTTCGGGTTTTGTCGTTTTTACTTGGTTTAATCTCGATTATGCTTGCTTCACAAGCTTCTGCACAAACACCAACGCCGGTGATGAAGCAGTTCTCGCAATTCGGCGGTGGAGGTCAAGGAGCTATACTGGGTTCCGAGCAGTGGTCCGATATCTCCTATTGCATTTTTAGCTATCCATCGCACCGGCGACTATCTCGCTCATGCCTCGACCCAAGAATTGCCCAGGCGGGGCTTTCAGCGTTCTCGGCATGAACTCGAGATTCAAAAACAACGAGAAGCGTCGGTGAATTGGGAGCTCATTGCTCTCGATGTGAGGCCGGAGTGAGATTCCTCCGAAGCCAGCCGGGCATCACTACGGTTATCCTGATTGGCCATAGCGGCGGCGGTCCCACCACGTCGTATTACCAAGCGGTCGCCGAGAACGGCCCATCGTATTGCAAAGGGACTGAACAAGCTCAGTCCATGTACTGACAACTCAACTCAGCCGGGTTTCCTACCAGACAGACAAGGCCGACGGAATCGTCTTCATGGACGCGCACCCGGGCAACACCGTCAATGGTTTACGGAGCCTCAACGCGGCAGTGAGAAAAGAGGGCAAGCCGAATTTTCCATCTAAACCAAAAACTGGATCCCTTTGACCCGGCAAACGGTTTTGTTGCCAACGGCGATTCAGTTTATTCCAGCCGTTTCGTGAAGAATATATACCGACGCGCAAGCCGAGCGAATGAACGACTTGATCGACCAAGCCTTGCAGCTGAGGGCGGATATAAGCAGCGGGAAAACGCTGCCGACGGAAGATGACGTTTTCATCGCCTATCCGCGACAGCGCGCGGCTGTCGGACTTCAGCACGGGGGTTCATTGCTGCACGCTTCAACCCAGAAGCTGCTGAAGAACGATGGAAGCATTGATGGCTCGCAAATCGTTCGCACCGTGCGTGCGCCGGATGGACAGGGAAACAAAGGAGACCGATAGAGTCTCGACGGATCCCTATTCCGGACCCTTACCTCTTTCCTAAGCGCAAACTCCATTCGCGCATGGAACTCTCTCGATGGCATCGACTGGTGTTCCAGCAATAATTCGACCCCCTGTGCGGTCGGAGGCATTTCGGTGCCGATTCTGGTGATGTCGATGCAGGGCCACTATTTCCTCCGAGACGGTGAGTATATCTACGAAAGCTCGGCGAAGCAAGGATAAGGATTTTATCGTGGTTGAAGGATCAAATCACAACCTGAGCCCCTGCGCACCGTGTTCGGCGCTAAGCATGGTAACGCGGATTACAGCAACGCCAGGATCAATATGTTTAACTATATACAGAGACTCGGGCGAACGCTCGGTTTTTAGCGCCTTCGCATCGGATATCGGTCTCGCTTAACAAGAGGCCCGGGGCTCCACGCCCGGGCCTCTTGTTTGATATCAGAGAAAATCGCGGGACCGGGCCTATTTCACCAGCGGCACCATCTGATGCGGACGAGAGCGAAAAACACCTTTGTGATTGCTAGTGCACCGATCAAGCTCCGCGCGCTGCCAATTTGAACTCTCTCTTCTCGTCGGCGGCAATTGCAGGGGTTTTTTCTCGCGAAGAATCTGAAGAAATTCCTGCGCCATGGGAGCGAGAGGTTTACGCTTGTCAAAGACAATAAACGATTGAATCGCCATCTGCTTCAACTCTGGAACGTTGAGCAACTTTAGAACGCCAGCGGCAACCCGACTGGCAACGGCGTTTCGATATAGAATCCCCACTCCCATGCCCGATTCGTACTGCGGCCTTTACAGTCGCGACGATGCTCCGCATCGCAATGCAGACATTCATCCGGTATCCC
>ERZ1370068.7298-contig-6224_pt1 | contig 71352 bp, 130 predicted proteins | sample MGYA00561227_ERZ1370068 | MGnify/ENA primary metagenome ERZ1370068 (study PRJEB38410, sample SAMEA6850437) | metagenome | study: Metagenomic assessment of the ecological functions of the soil: analysis of the soil microbiota associated with the...
AGATTAAGAAAGTTCACTCGACGATTGGTTAGCAACTTCCGGGACGCTCAAATCGTCGCTGCCGATAAAATCAACGGAAATGCTCCTGACGTGAGCGCAGCTGCCATTCCGAGGGCGTAGGGCTTGTCCCCGCCGCCGGTGAGAAGGGGCAATCTGAAGTGGGCGAGGCGGGACTGATAAGCCGCCTGCGCCTAAGCTACGGCGTGCCAGCGGACAAAAAGCGACATCTGAGGACGCAGATGGGGATGGCCCTTTGATGTCTGTGATTTCTGGTGTCTGTTCGGCGAGTGGCATCATTTGACGGCACGAATCGGCTAAGTCCAGCTGGCCATGACTGTGCTTAGCACCTCATCAACGGAAATAGCGCTGGACAGTGCGCCATCGTCTCCCGTTTGTAGAAGAACTCTTCCAGGAGCGGCGAAACGACCTTTTTCTGAATCCCATAGTCGTAAATTTCCCAAGGGCTCGTGCACGTAAAAAGAGTCACGCACCGCGCACCGTCCCTAGCGCCAAATGCATCGGCAGGACTATCACCGCCAACCAGGCAGCAGTGGTTTCGACATCAGCCAGATGCTCGAGCAGCGATGACCTTTGCGGCAGTACGTTGACGATCAACCCGCTAGTCTTCCAAGTCCCGTTTTAATTGCTCCGTAGTAAGCCCATCTCTTCATCGGCCAGACAGGTCCGGCATCGGCTGCTATGGCCACGTCGCCTGATAGCCCGGTTTCGATCGGTTCCGGCAACAAATACGTCTCACCGGCAAAATCGAAGCCAAGTCCCCTAAAAATCAGCTCCTGATACGTCTGCCGATTGAGGAGCTTAAGCCGATCAGCCTCCTGACCGGCCATGGGAACTGATCAGACTGAGATCAAACCAGCACTTCGAGTTGTCCGTATAACGCAAGTGCTGAGACGAGTCCATGTAAGCACCGAAGATCTCGGCTGGCCGGACACTCTTCAGAAACATGGCTACCTCGAGGGTGTCTTCCAGATTTATGGCCAGGTCGTAGGGAATGTCTAATGCTCGTGCGCGCTCTTCCCACGAAAAATGACGCAGGTTGTCCGACAGACCGTCCAGCAATACAGCATTCTTCGCTGCTGTGATCCATGTGACTCGAACCGCTTAATCGACGCAACAGGGGCGTCGTGCGGACAACATCACCAGTAGCGCCAAGTTTGACGATCAAGACGTTCATACGAGCTCAAAACATTTCACGGTTGCGAAGCGGGCCGAGTTGGATACTTTTTCCTTTATCTCGTGTGACCAGGTCACAAGCTTACGTTTTCGGCGGTAGGTGTCGCCGGTTAGCAGGCGAATTCTAATTCAGTTCGATCAATTTTCTCTGGATGAATTCCAGCGTCAAAATCTTGTGTATCTCAGAGGCATAGTTTCGCTGCCCAGTGCTATGAGCTTTGAGCATCGCTTCCACAGAATTCGCGACGAAGGTACGGTCTGCTGCGCGCATCCGAGTCGAGAAGCATCTCCCTTATCCATGGCGAGAGTTCATCGCGGTACCCAGACACGGAAGTGATGCGACTTTGTGCCTGCCCAAGGAACAGTTCTTCCGAGGCGCAGCGGTGCAAAGCATGTGATCGAGTCTTGCCAGCCATTGCGGCATGCCGATAATCATAGGCGTACTCCGCTTTAAAGGTGAACTCTTGGTACCAATGCAGCGCACCGATTAAGACCGCGAACTGATCCGAGAGGCGAGACCGCGATCTGTCCCAATCTTTCCCAACGCTGGATTGCCATCAGCAATGAGTCGAAGCGCTGGCTCATTCTGCAACAGCGTTGCAGGCGTTTGATAAGCCAGAGGCAACCAGATCGTTATCAAAATACGGAGTTCGATACGTGACCTGCGATCGTTCCACGGCAAATTTGCTCGCCATATACCACGGCGCTTGCTTAAACGAAGTGAAGGAAAGCCTGTGACCTTGAAGCTCATTGGCATAGGTCTCAGCCGCGTCCCGAAAGGAACTTTCCAGGTCCGGATCGAAAACGCCTTCCCGAGCAGGATCCGGCTTAAACATTACAAGACGCCTCAAGATTTCGCCGCCACAGACACCGCTTAGCCGGACAGGGGCGATCTGGCGGGCCAATCTCTGGACGTACAGGTCGATCGACCCACTTACGTCCATGGTGCCGTCGCTAATATAAACGGCTTTCTCGGCGAGATCGCGAAACTGGGACAAGAACTCGGCGCCCACGAGAATCGTGTTGTGAGGTTGCCGGCAAAGTTTCGCGGCTCGCGCGCGCAATCTTGACGTCCGCACAATCACGGTATTTACCGCCCCACGTATAGCATGGAAGTGTGCCGGGAGACGAGGTGCCCAGGCCAGGATCATCCGGCTATCTACTCCGCCAGTCAAGAGACAAGCCGACGGACTGTTTCCCACGGAAATACTTGGGAAGGACCCGTGCCCAGGTTTCTTTCAACTTCTCGTAAAAGTCGGATTCGCTTAACTCCGGCTGACTTTCCCATGCTTCTCGCTTAAAGTAAGTCTTTTTCTTCACTGGTTCTCCCCGGGAAAACACCCACGACGAACCTGGCGGAAGCAGGGAGATTCCGGAGAAAAGGCTCCTGTTCTTGCAGAACGGCCTCGCAACAGAGAGTCTCGCCCAAGCTACGTAGATCAAGTTGACGAGTGCCGGGCAGGATTTTAAGAAGGGCCTTCGCTTCAGAAGCAAAATAAAATCCGCGCGAGTCTTCGTGATAATAAATTCGATTTACGCCATACCGGTCGTTAAACAGAACGAATTTCTGCTCACGAAGGTCCAATAACACACCGCTGAACCAGCCGTTGAGTTTCTCCAGGAACCCGTAACCCATTTCCTCGTACAAGTGGACGAGATAACTTGCGTCATCTGAGCCAAATTCGTGCCCACGCGTTCTAAGCGCATCGATGTCAGCCTGGTCGGCGAAATCCTCGCCTGAAAAGAGAAGGCAGATGTCTTTCTTTCATTCCAGATAGGAAGACAATCCCCGAACGCTCCCTGGTGGCAGGTCCATCCGCTCCAGAGACCGAGCTCCTCGATTGATATATGTGCCGCTAACATAAACGCCTCATGCGTCATGGACTCAACCATGGACTGAATCAGAGAGCGCCACTCTGCCGACGGTCCGTAAGTTCACTGATTATACCAACAATTCCAGGCATATCCGATTACCGAGCAGAAGTAGAAGAGAAGATTCGCAACCAGCAGATCTGCCATTCTGCCATCCGTTCGCCGTGGGGGCAGCGCGTCTCTTCGCGGCTCGAAGATCGGGCTTCGGGACCTTGCCCTACCACCCAAGTCAAAATTTGGGTCGTCAGCCTGCGCTTTTCCATCCCAGCTTAGGCACTCTCGGGCATAGTGCATCCCCTGCTGTCGCAACTGCTCAAGAAGAATCTGGATCATGGGCCAACTTTGCCAGAACCCTTCGATCTGCAACACCACGTCGTCTTCGTTAGTGAGAGGCACTTTAAGCCGACCTCGGGATTAACAATGTCCCGGGTCCACGAAGTCCACGACCACTGGCACTGCGCCCACGCCAGCGCCTCAAAGACCACACCGCCTCCAAACTCGTGAACCGAAGGAAAGACCAGCACATCGGCCGCGCCGAGGCGCCGTAGGACTTCATCATGGCTTAGGCTCCCACAGAAAGTGACACCGTTCTCGATCCCCAGGGATCTGGTGAGTTGCTCAAGGCCGGCCTGCTCAGGGCCATCGCCGACAATGGTGAAACGGGCTTGGTTCGTTTGCAGCAGCGAAGCGGCCGCTCGCAGAGCGAGGTCACAAGCCTGTATGGGACGAGGCCGCCGACGAAGATCAACTCAAGCTTATCGCTGACGTAGCTGAGCTGCGGGAAGCACTCGCGCAAAGTGAAGGATTGATGCCGTTCTCTCCTGGAACTAAAAACAGTTTCTCGCGGTAGGCTGCGAACTCGTTATAGGTGTGTGAGGAGCCTCGCGATGATGGCCGCCGCATCGCGATAGGTTGATCGGGCGAAAGGCAGAAAGCGGTAAAAACTCCTCAGGTTGGAGATCCATTCCTTTTGCTTCTCGGCTTGCCTGAAACCCGCCGGCCATGGCAAACCACCGTTGATCGGCCCGATCACAAACGGAATGGGACCTCGCCGGAAGAAAGAAAAGCAACTTGGCAAGACCGACGAAATAGGCAAGAGGCGCAGCGACCACATCGAACTCGCCCGCCTTGATTCGGCTTCGCGTCTGCCGCCAGGCACGCCATTCAAATGCCACACAAAAGATGTAGTTAAAGGCGGTCAAAACCTGGCTCCGATAGTTATTTTTAAAGATCCAACGAAAGCTCCAGGAATAGATACGATCGAGCCACGAAGGGCTGATGACTTCGATGGCACGAAAACTGGGACTGTTTGCGGCGCACGGCGCGCCTCGTCCTCGCGACGAATGACGAACGTGACTGTGTGGAGTCGGGCCAGGGCTTCGCCATGGGAATACCTCAATAAGAGGCCCGGTAATTCCATCCGGGTTACTAGCTGGAGCTAACAGCAAGATACGCAGCATAATCGATTGGCGGTTAGGGCCAGGCGGCTGGGGCCTGGGTTTCCATATCGCAGTCAGAGTTCATGTCGTTGAAGGCCGCTTGATATGAGAAGGCTGCCTGACCGCTAAAACTTGCCCAAGGCGTGTAAAATATGGCAGATCATTTAGTGCCGAATCTTTGTCGGAACATCGACTCGTGCACGCGTTTCATAAGCCGAGCAATGTCGAGAAAGACGGCCATCGGCAGGCCGGCGAGCGCTGGGTGCTGCATTGCTAGCGATCGAAGGATTGCACTGAACTTGTAATGTGCGGACATCCAGTTCGTGTCACATTCCAAATCCTTCTTGAATTTGGCAGAAGACAAGGTGTACGGTGACACGTCGAGATATACCATCTTCAAATACTCTCTTTAGGTCATTGCGTCGCTCCGATTTCCAACGCGCCACCCACGGCTTACAGCCCATAGAATGAATGAACGTTGGTCCATCACCAAGCAGATTCCGCAGCCGCTCCGGCTGTCGTATAGCCCCATACGCCGTCAAACTGGACGATATGTTTACTCCTGCGAAGCGTTTTTAACGGAATATGGGCGAATTCGGTAGAACTCAATAGTGCGGTCAATACATCTTGATCGCCCTGCATGTGAATGGGTCTTTTCAGCCACTCCATTTTGTTGGCACCTTTGGTATTCATCGGTTTGTAGCAGCTCCCACCATCGTTTCATCAAGGGATAGTGCCGTCTGGTCACCCGGGGACGCCAGAATTGAGAGAAGCCGGGAGAACGCGGCCGACCGAAAGCTGCCATAGTTGCGCGCGACGCCCGGCTCCATCGTGGTCGTAGCGATCCAGCGAACACGAATGCTCTGTGGCCACAAAGACTGCTTCGTCCAGGGCATGGAACAATGGGCGAATGTCCCTGGTGACAAACACGTCCGAATCGATCCAGATGACTTCGTCGAAGCCAGCATCGAGCAATTGCATAATGGCCTGTGGCTTTACGTTCCAGCTGTAACCTTTCCTCAGGCGATTCGCCTGTAGCCGTACTTGCGGAGTACGCCACTTAGCCATCGAAGAAATGCTTGGTTGGCAAAAGGATAGAACAGGCTGATCGCCGTGCCGGGACAGTGAAGACCCAGGCTTGCCAGGACCACCCTGAGGGAAGGCTCCCATGCCTCTCGGTCCTCGTTGACACAGATAGTCGATTGAAAGAGCCGCATAATACTTTTCGTGGTGATTCAGCTCTTACGATTAAGGAAATACTCTCTGACTCTCAAAGCGGTGGGGAGCCGGCGGGAGGAATCGAACACTCCATCTACTGATTACGATTCAGTTGCTCTAACGTTGAGCTACACCGGCCAATTTGCTTGTGTTGTAAAGTGAGCTTTGTGGAGATCTTGTTGTAATACCAGGCCCTGAAACTCAAAGGCGGTTCCAGAATGAGGCTCTGGAACCAATCCGCTGACGCCTCTATACAGGCGCAGTCTAACAAATAGCTTCTCCCTTAAGCGTCAGTGGAACGTAATATCTCGGAAAGTTAACTTGCTCGAAACCGTTCCTGCGCTTGAACTCCACCAAGAGAGCTGCGGCGCTTGTTGCCATAAACAAATTGGCCGTAGATCGAGATGCGAAACTCGCCTTTGCTCGCAGACTTCTGCGGCTTTTGCGATCAAGTGCGTTCATTGGCCGTTTATCATAATGCTCGTTCATCGAGATGATGTGAAAGAGCGTCGCTACCTGGTCAACATAGACCATTTTTATGAAGCCAATAAGTTCCTCATTCCAATATGCGCCGATAAATTCACTTCGATCCAGGTATGTGGCGAGTTCTCGCCTAACCGTTTCAACGTCTTTGCCCGAAGTGCCAGAAAAGCCTTCCGTCTCGATGCCGGTGTATGATTATAGATCCTGTGGACGCCACTTACCAGATTGTCATCAAAGGGCACAACCTTTACGACGACGCCGCGCTTGGCCGCGCGCCTTACATTCTTCCTCGATACTTGAGGCAGACTTTCCCACCAATCCTCAAAGCAAGCTGTCGGTATTGCAGCCCAATTATCCCAGTCCCAGTGATAATCATATTTTGGCGTATCTCGAGGTGGCCTTTGCGCAAAGGTAAAGACGATCGGCTGTCAGATTGCTTTCCTTCAGCTTCGTAATGAATGACGTCAGGGTCTTCGACAGTCACGCCTTCCACTACGCCTTCATCCTGACTTGTGCTGTCCTGATCCATTTGCCGGTTACTACAACCGTCCGGCCACAGATCTCCGTTGAAGGGACATAGAGCGTCTTACCGCAGATGCGGATCTCTGTCCATTCTGGCGTTGACGCAGGTATCCATTGAGTTTCTCCTACGATGCCAGGCGGAACAGCTGTCGATGTCTTGTCTTACGCCGCAGTAGATTAGCCGGCTCCTGATCGCGACCTAGCTCTGACGCAACCATTGCTCGAGCATCACCAGGCTAAACAGAAGCTTGTGATTGTCCTGGCGGCCGGACTGGTGACCTTCGAGCAGTCTTCGCACAGGCTTAGGATCAAGCAAACCAAACATAAGTGAGCTTTCATCCAGGAGCACTTCCCGAAGCTCGCCGTTGAGCGACGAGCGAAACCATTCGTCCACCACGTTCGCGGCGAAGCCGCGTTTCTTTCGCCTTAAGAATTCGCGGCGACAGGTAGCTCTCGCAAACCTGTCGATGCAGCCATTTCCGAGTTCCATTACGGACTTTGAGATTCGCACCGAGCCGTTGAACGTACTCCACGACAGTGCGATCCAGGTAAGGCACGCGGACTTCGAGGCTATGTGCCATGGATAGCTTGTCCGCGTACATGAGCAGCTCGTCGGGCAGCGACGAGCGGATTTCGAGAAGCTGAAAACCGCCGAGCTCGTCGGTATGCTCCATTTGCGGCCGGAGCGTCGCGCCAGTACTCGACTAAGTTCGTGGCTATCTCTCTCGGGAAGAACATCGTCGCGAAAGAGTCCGTCTATTGTTTCTGCCGGCGCGAGTGAAAAACATCCTGATAGCGCTTCAGCCGATCCGTCGTTGCCGAGCGAACGAACGCCACGCTTTAACATTTCATTGCGCGGCAATCGATTCACGGCGAAAGCCGGCCATCGATCGGAGACCTGCTGGCAGCCCGCGCCACCAATTTCCGTAATGAACACCCAGATGCCGCTTGTAGCCACCGAACAACTCGTCCGGGCCCTGACCGATCAGCGCAACTTTTACATCCTGCCGCGCGCGCTGCGAGACGAAGTACATCGGAACGATCGACGAAGTCGCAATAGGTTCTTCCAGACATTCCACGATTTTCGGGAGAGAGCGTTCAAACTCAGTCTGGTCGAGCTTTACGCTTATATGCCGCGCGCCTAAAAGGGCGGCGGTCTCCGCGGCATCGGTTAGCTCGTCGTCTTCGAAGCTCTCGCCATAGCCTATCGTGTATGCTGGCCACGGCCCGCCTTGTTCGTTCATTAACGCCAGCAGCAGGCCCGAGTCAAGACCGCCGCTGAGAAGTATTCCGACCGGCACGTCACTCAGCAGATGACGCTTGACCGCACCTCTGTACAACTCAAGCAGTTCGCGGACGGCTTCTTCCTTTTCTTGGGAGTCGGAGAAAGGAGTCGGGATGAACTTGTACCAGCGTTCTTCGCGGCATTGGCCTTTCTCCACAACTAGCATTGTGCCGGGTGCCAGCTTTCGAATGCCTTGAAATATCGTCAACGGAGAAGGCGTATAGCGGAAACGGAGAAACAGATTCAACGCGATAGGATCGACCTCCGGTCGTGATTTTGCGCAGCTAGAATCGCGCGGATTTCGGAACCGAAAGTTAAGGTTCCATTGTCGATCTTGTAATAGATGAGTTTGATGCCCATGGCGTCCCTGGCCAGGATCTAGTCGTTCCTTCTGCACATCCCAAATGGCCAGACCAAACATGCCGTTGAGATGATTGAAGACATCAGTGCCCCATTCTTTGTAGCCGTGAACGATCACTTCGGTGTCGGAATTCGTTCTAAACTGATGGCCTTTGCTCTTGCAGTTCGGCTCGGAGTTCTTTGTAATTGTAAATCTCGCCGTTGAAGATTACCCACACGGTTTCTTCTGCATCCGACATCGGCTGATGACCGCCGGCGAGATCGATGATCGATAATCGCCGGAATCCCAAACCGACAGGCCCGGCGATGAAGAAGCCTTCATCATCAGGTCCGCGATGCGCGATGGAACGCGCCATCCGCACGATCGTCTCGCGCTCCACTGGTTCGCGTCGCTGGAAGTTAAACTGGCCTGCGATGCCGCACATTCTGTTATACAGGTTGGGAAGTCGAGAGGTGAGAGTTGATGGTCCATAGCACTCTTGCGCGCGACTCTTGTCACTCGATCACTCGACGCGCTTCGACGAGATAAAACGCGAGACTTCGAAACATCTGCGACTGTCCCCAGCGATGCATGGGAACGTTGTCCCAGCCCAGGTGTAACTTCCGGGAGCGGAACGACCCATCGCGCTTTACCCATGCTTCCAGAATATGTGCGACGACCTTCTCCAGTGTTGCTATCCAGCTGCGGGAAAGCGATCGCGCAGCAGCAGACACAGGTTGATGCACTCGGCGCAATCGTAAAGCTCGCGTTTGTAAACCGTCAGGCGCGGAGCTTTGGAAAAGGGTTTCGGCAGGCCATCTTCGTCGAAGAGATTCTTCAAGGTAATACTTAATCCCTTTCGACAGTGCCTCTTTACACGGCTCGTGCCCGGTTAAGGCGTGAATCTTGGCGATGGCTTTCATCACGAAACAGGTGTGATAGTGGTCGACAAAATCTCGTACTCCATCCACGGCGTAAAACCACGAACCGTCCGCGTTCTGATTCTCCAAGACGAAATTCAAATTTCGTTCTGCGATTTTCCAGTAGTCTTCGATTGCAAAGAACTTGGAGGCGCTCGTCAGCAAGAAGGCGCGATAAGCGGCAGCGTTAATAACTCCGCCTTCATCGAAAGGAGTGTAGGAACAACTGCTGGCCGTTTCCGACGTTCTGAAATCCTTGATATCAGCGGCGGCGTGTCGCGCAATCGATTCGAGGATCAGCTTTCCACTCGTCCTCGTGCCAGTGCAGTTCGAAAACCTGGAGGAAAGGCTTCGTAACAGTAAGGCGTCGTTGTAATGAGTGGCGTTTGTTCTCTTGATCGTGCCGTTCCGAGTGACCCAGTCAAAGGGATAACCCCAGCAATATTCCTTGAACTCAGTGGCAGCGCGATTTTTTGAGCTCGGTTAGAAAATGAACCGCGTTTTCCAGCTGCGAAGAATCTCCGGTCGCCTGGTAAAGGAAAGCAAAACCCATCGCGTAATGCGCGTCCGCGATTGGAAATCGCATCGGATGATGAAATAGCCGTCGTCGCCGATAGGCAAGAATGCTTCGCAGAAAATCATGGGAGCGACGGCTGCGGTCCCGATAAGTCCATGGCGGTAATAGAGTGCCTTGGCTCGTCCACCGACCGGTCCAGCGAAGAAACTTTGGTAATCCCACGATGTTTCACCGTAGCTCTCCAGCCAATCAGTGAAGTTGGCAAGCACGCGAGAAACGTCGTCTCCGAGCTGTGTATCCCTGACGTTCTGGATTTGGATCTTTTTCATCGCCACTTTCATTTATCCTTACGGCGCTCCTGTTGGCCCATTTCCGCATGAAAGTTGCTGATCTTTCTGAACTTCAACAGGCTAGAGAAAATGTTCCGCAGCTTTTCATCTGTTCGCGGCGATGAAAGCGCATCAATTCACGGGAGACCGGCCGTTTCATCCGCCGGGCGGCTGCCCAACAGTAACCGGAAAGAAGGGCTGCGCCATCGATTGGTTGCTTTGTTGTACGGTAGGCTACGCGGAAGAGCTGCCACAAAGGTGAACCGCCTAAGTAATAGTCCTTTTCGCCATACGAAAAGCTGGCTGCCGCTCTGCTTCTTCCCGCCGCACCGAGTGTCCGGTAATGATGGAACCGCTTTTCAGGAAAAGACCGCGTTTTCCATCCTTTCATCCGCGCCGTAGTGACCGCAATCCAGTCAACTCCTCCCCGGGTTCGGGATGTAACCACCTACGTCCTCGAAACACCGGCGCCGGAAAAGCTGACACCCACCAGCCACATGGTTCTCACCTCGAAACTATCGCGAGCAGTGTCGTAACCACCATCCTCGACAAACGGCGTCCCGGCCACGCCGAGCTTGGGATCTTCCGAAAATTTTCGCATCAAAAACTCAGATATTCGGGATCGAACGAAATATCTGCGTCAAGGTTCCCGATTACGTCAAAATCAAGTCGATCCAACTCGCTCCAGCCCTGCGTTAAAGGCGTGCACCTTTGGCTCCAAAATGCCGATCCAAACGCGGTGAACGGTGAACGACCTGGATCCATGGAAAGCGCTGCGCATAATCCGCAGCGATGTCCGCAGTCTTGTCGGTCGAGCCATCGTTGACGATAATCCAACGTTCTGGTAACAACGTTTGCGCTGCCATCGACTCAAGCGTCTTTGGAATGAAACGCTCTTTCATTATGGGCGGGAGTGATCAGGACGTATTTCATGGCTGATGGCCGACGACTGGCAATGGGATATCGAAGGTAGTGGCGTTTCGCCTGGTCTCTATCGTGTTTTGTCTTTCTCCCGGCTTCTGCCCGCCATAGATTTGGACGAAGATCTCATCCATGATACGAGCGGTGAGGATGATTTCGCGGTAAGGGATAGGCGGTGGACTGCCAGATCCGACGCTGTTGTAAAAGCGCTCAATGAACTCCTTCATTCCGGAGTCCTGGTGAAGCCGCTGCCGAACAAAATTGGTGACGTTGATGCGCGCGTTCCTAAGGTGCTCGCGGGCAGCTCGGAAGCGGCGGGCATGAAATAGGTTAGATAACTCTTACAGGGTCGATTCTTGTTTCGAACAACGGTCCCGCTGCTGTGATCCACGACGATTGAACCTTCCGGACCGTAGAGACGCAACTGGTTGAGCCCTTTGAGTTGTGTCGAAAAACAGAATGATGCAGTCCTACCTGTTTTATCCCGAAGCAACACCCTTAATTCATCCAAGATCTGTTCGTCACCCAAGCTCTTAAGTAGCGGACTTTGGCCTGCAATCGCCGTGATCTCCGTTATATCGTCATCAAGAAATTCAGCAAGCTTGGCTACTCCATGACTGATGATGTTGTGGAGCAAGCCACCCGGTAGCTTTCGCACCCAATGGTTTTGGTCTTGTAAAAGCGCTTTTGCATACGTCGCGTCGCCTCAGTCATAGGAAAAGTAACTCTCTAAATGCGCCGGCTCTCCACCTATAAAACCTTCTCTAATCAGGCGGCGCATTTCCAGCATCTCGAGCGTGAACTGGAAGATTATGACCCGCGGTGATCTTGATATTCTTATGTTTCAGCGAGCTCGATTAATGATTCCGCCTCTTCGCTGGTGAGCGTAAAAGGTTTCTCCAGGTAGACGTGGCTTCCGCTTCCGAGACATTCTCTCGCCAGTGTGCAGTGGCTCTGTGGCGGCGTGGTGATATGAACAACATCGGGTGAGACGGCCTTCAACATCTCCTGAGCGTTGGAGAAAACGCCCGGAATTGTGAAACGCTCGGCAAGCTGCTGCGCCATGAGAGGTTCCTGATCGCAAGCTGCAACGATGCTGCAATCCGGAATTCGCCGGATGGCGTACATGCTGGTCGGCAATCTTCCCGCAACCGACTATTGCGACACGAAGCATCGTCGATCAGGCCTCGCTGTTTGTTCCGAACTGCGCAAGGAATGCTTCCATCGCTTGCTTCATCGGCACACGTGGCTTCCAACCCAGTCGTGTTTTGAGTTTCTCGTTCGAGTAGCGCTGACTCTTCCAATTCGCCACGCAGCGGCGACGGTTGAAGGCAGGCGGAAGCTGGCCCTTCGACCATTTCGAGTATTTTTCCCAGGCACAGCATGCGCCATAAGCAACCCAGTAGGGAACGCTAACCGACCGAAAGCGCCTAGCCACTTTGTAAGTTTTGAGAAACTGGCGAGCAGTGAGGAGATCATCATCAACAATATTAAAGACTTCACCATCGATTCCCGGCGTGAGACCAGCGAGGACAATTGCTTCGGCGCAATTATCGACATAGGTCAGTGGCAAAAGATTCGAGCCGTTTACCTGGATAAACGGTCCGAAAATCTTGATCCCGACCCGGCCGTTTAACTCCTGTTTGCCAGCTCCGAAAACGTAACCTGGCCTCAGAGTCACACACGGCAGCCGGTAGTGTTTCGCGTATTCCCGGACAATTTCTTCCTGTTTAAGTTTCCCAAAACCATAAGCGTCGAATCGCTCCTGGGAAGCCGTTTCCAACGGGCAGGTTTCATCAAGAAGACCGTTATGCTTTAAGCTCAAATTCGAATAAACCGCAAAGGAACTGACATTCACGAACCGCTTTGGCTTTCCAACTTCGAGAAATGCATCCAGCAAATTGCGCGTAGCCAAGAGCAGAATTCATGAATGCCCCGGCGAACGACTTCTCCATCCCGGCGGCAAGGTGGATTATTACGGAAACATCCTGCGTGGCCTTCGACAGTCCTCGCGTGAAAGCAGGTCCCCGGAAACCAATTCGACACTCTTTGGCGTTCGAACGCTGGCTAAGAACTTTTCTAAGATTTTCAAGTTTGCCTGACGGCCGGACAAAGCAGCGAAGGTTAGTAATACCATATTCAAGAAGACGCTCGACAACCTTTGTTCCAATGAAGCCATTGGAGCCGGTGACCAAAAGGCGATCACTTGATTGAACTAAATGCTCTTGCATCCATTAGCGTTTGGCTCGCCCCGAAAGGCGAAAACTTGTTAATTAGTAGTTGGGAGTAGGCGGTTCAGCCGTTTCAGTTCCCTGAGTTTTCTTTAGCTCCGCCCCATCTCCGCCTTTTTATCTTTTCAGCCTTTCTTTCGTTGCTTTTGTTAGCATAGCTTTGAGAAACCGGTGCCGCGCTTACTGTCGGCTGCGACGGAGGTGAGGACTTAGTCAGCGGATGCGGGTAGTGGCGTATGGCGTAGCCCGGCATCGGCGTGTTGTTAAAATAATGCACATTGGCTCTTACGCCCGGGCCTGCGCTAAAATTGACTTGTCCATTGACCTCATTCGTGTTGTTCCACGAGTAGCACGGCTCGGTCGCTTGATTGTTCCATGCGGTAGGTCGAACTGGAGATTCGCCGGTAATCAAAGAACCGAGCGCCCTGACCGGGTTGATCCAGGGCGTGAGTCTACTTTGCGAATTTCGAGGAATCGCCCGTGCAAAACGCACATGGATGGCAGGCGTCGGATAACCAGGGTTACTCCTGTAACTGATCGTGTTTGATGTGTTACTCAGAATCCAGCCGAAAGTAAGACTGCCGGAATTACAAATATCAGTGGTTCGGCGCAGAGTGTATCCTGCCCATTGGTTCGGTTCTCCAGTTAGCTCCGGAGACGCGTTACGCTTGTGCCAGAGCTACTAGCTGCTGCCGTTCCTGTGAAAAAGACAGTAGGCGCGTTCACGTCCCACGCATTTGTTCCGTCAGCGCCGCCCCAAGGCTGAAACGGGTAAATGTTTCTGATAATTTTGAAGATCGAAGGCGATAGATTTCCTGAGTATCCACTAATCGTATTGTGGTGAAATAACGTTCCGCCTGAACGTGATCCGCCTACCTGTGAGTTAAGGTTAGTCCCACTGTAGTTGTTATTGTAAATTTCCGATTGCTCTACAGCCGCGTGTGCGTCCTGTGCTTTCAGTGCCGTGATTCGTTATAAGGCTGTTGAAAATCGTATTTGTGCCGAACGACAAATCGCGCTCCAGCGTATGCGTCTCATCATTCCCTGCAAGTTTTGCTTGCTATGGCGTAAAGGTGTTGTCCTCGATGAATAAGAATTGGGACGAACCGTAGTTGGTGGGAGCGTGCCACGAACCGTCGCCATAGTCCTGGCCATCCCAGTGTGAAGCCATAGGGGTAGATCGCACAGCCAAACTTGTCGAGCACGAACGTGTTGTGATCTATTACGCCGATCACAGTATCGAACACCGTCGGAGCCGTTCAGATTATTCCATTTGCAGTGGTCAAAACGAAATGTAGAGGCGTTGGTGTTCGATCCGTCAACGGTGCAGTATGCCACCCGGCGCATCAATCGTGTTTACTCTGCCTCCGTCCTGAAATTCAATCCCGGTCAGTCCTGGACGGGTAGCCAGCAGCGAGCGTCCATCGAATCAGTTGTCCGGATTGCACGCTGTCCTTGATGATCGTCGCGCCGACACTGGCTCCCTGGATCGTGATCCCTTTTAATTTGTAATGTGCGAGTCCAACTGGCCGTTCCACCAGGTATCGTTACGGTGTCGCCATCGGCAGCTGAGGCGATGGCGGCCGCAACATCGGACTGTGATGCGCTCTTCGCGTTAATTGTTGTCGCTGCCGCCAGGCCAGAAGCAGCGAGAATCAGAGTGGCAGCAAGTGAAACCAGAGCCGTAACTCGCGGTGCCGGAGTCGGAGCGGCGGCGAAGGTTCCGGCCCGGTCTAGGATTCGTCGGCATACACCAGTTCCCTGCTCTCTTCCGGGCTCTCAACCCCATCGGATGCTTGGGCACTGGCGAGATGAGATTCGCGGGTAGTCAGTAGCGCATGAGGTAGAAGACAAACCAGAGAGGACTTAACGTTTTGAAGGCTGCTTCTGTCCAGTTATACAGTATTAGTGCCGCGAGGAAGCCCAATCGATATCGCCCCCATTCAAAATTCCGAAAAAGCTCGAGGCGTATTTTCCAGAATGTCGCAACAAACAGTCCAATCAGGAGGAACACGCCAATTAACCCCAAGGTCAAATAAGTTTCCAAATAGCCATTATGGGCCTCGTTTGGGATAAAATAGAAAATTCCTTCCAGCTGCTGTGGCCTTTCTCCCAACCAGAAGCTTTCAAATCCCGTCCCAAGAATCGGATTGGTATGCAATCCCAGGAGAGCTGTCCAGAGCTCTGTTCTTCCCGACAGGCTCGGAGCCCCTGCCCAGAGCTCTCGGACATATGCCCTGAAATCCCAAACGTCAGTTCTGCTGCGACAAGGAGAACTAGTGCTGCTAACATGTACGTCCCAATAAAATTCTTGTTTATCAGAACGGATGCCGACAAACACGACTACCAGTATCCCTACAATCAGAGATGTGAGAGATGTGGCACTGTGCGCCTGTGAGAAAAGCCACCAGATACCGATCAAGAACCCGGCGATCAGCCGAAGCTCGTTTCGTCTCCAAGTGCTCCGCTCAGCTTTGCCAGGTTTGCAGCAAATACCAAAAGAAAAAGTAACCCAGGATCAGACAATCTGCACCCAGCGTGTTTTTGTCTAGCGGCGATGCCGTGTGCTCATATCCGTGCCCCACTCGTCGAAACCCCGTCCCAATTCGAGGATAATATTTGATGAACAGAATGGAAACCGGGACGACCACATAAGCGCATCTCTTCATCAATCGTTTTAGCGCTTCTTCAGGATCCGGTTCCGTAAGGACGATCAGCGCCATGATCGGATGACCAAGAATTTTGATCCACCGCTTGAAAGCCACGAATGGAAAATCAGACCAGGCGATGGAAATGAAACAGTAGAGCAAAAAACGATGAGCCAACCGTTGTTGTGAACAACTTCTGAAAGACGGACTTGCCGCTTAGCAAGGACACAAAAGCCCGCTACAATCATGAAAAGTAAAACCAGGCGTCCAGCGGACTTCCTTCTTCCACCGAAGCAGCGCCGCTTACGGGCAAGCCGAAGATGTTGAGCCATTGAGGAAACGGACTCTTGAGCAACCGATCACCAGCCAAAGTAAGTGGGAGCCAGAGCGCGCCGCTAACATCGGGCTTTTCCCGGATGTCTCGCCGGAAAAGGAAGACGATGAAGGCGACCGTAAGGCAGGACGCTAAGCTGGCAGGCAAGTGTAGACCCATAATCAGGTTCCGCTAAATCGATAAGCGGTTACCACGATCAGATTGAAGAAAGGAACGCTTTGATTTTCCAAGGGATAGCGATGCGTAGAATGTGGCGAAACTATCGTCCGATTTTCAGGTCCGGACACTGGAGTTTTCGAGGCGTCGCAACAATCGCGCCGGGTTGCCAGACGTAAATCCCCGGCTCGAGTAATGTCTTTGGTAACGACCGCGCCGGCGCCAATGACGACTTGATCGCAGATCGTGACCGGAAGAATGGTGGCATTTGTTCCGACGCTTACACGATTGCCAAGTCTTGTTGCTCGCCAAGAGTCCGGATTTGCGGCAGGGCCCCCGGTAACGAACAGATCATTGATGAACATGGCGCCATGAGAAATGAAGCATTCGTCTCCGATCGTTACGAGCTCACAGATGAATGAGTGCGATTGAATCCTGCATCGCTTCCCGATGGTTACTCCCTTTTGTATCTCTACGAATGGCCCGACGAAGCTGCCATCTCCAATTGTGCATCCATAGAGATTGACCGGCTGCACCACCGTGACGTTTTTACCAAACGTTACATCAACAATCCCTGCATGCCGGATTTCTGGCTTTGTCACAAAGATCTCGCTTGGTGGCTGAGTTGAAGGAACCTGGGTAGTCAAGAATGGAGAGGACGGTTTATCCAGAAAGGGCAAAGCCAGCTACGAGCTGATCTCTGTGAATTTCTTCCCGCGATGCGTTTCAGAGGAGGCGTTTAGTTCCCGGCTGAGGAGCGTTTCATACGCGGTCACAAGGTTTTGACCGACCTTCGCCCATTGCAGTTCCTCCGCGACGCGGCGGCGGCCATAAGTCCCCATTCTCTTCTGAAGCGCGGGCTGGTCCATAAGTTCGGCGATCGCTTCCGCGAATCGAGTTTCGTTGTTCGGTTCAACATACATCGCAGCGTCCCTGGCAGAAAAGCGCGTTTCCTTCAGAGTCGAAGGACACGATCGGCTTTGCAGAGGCCATATATTCCATCACCTTGATCCAAGTAGACACGTCGTTTAACGGGCTGGAAGGATCGGGATCCACGCAAATGTCGGCAGCCGCAAGGTTAGCTTGCAATTCTTCATCGGAGACGAAGCCGGTTAGTTCAACGCACCCGTTAAGTTGCAGGTTTCCAGCCAGATCGCGCAAATCTTGCAGTGAGTCCCCGCTACCCATTATGACGCAATAAAAATCCGAACGCTTCAAACCATGGAGCAAATGCCGCAACGACCTAAGTAGATAATCAACACCGTCCTGTGGATTTAGGCTGCCGATGTAGCACAGGATGGACTTGTTCATCGCTTTCAAACGGACGCTGGGTGCGGCCGGCGTCATCCGCATCTGGTTCGGACCATTTCTTACAATGAAGACATCGCGGGGATCCTTGTTCGCGCGTTCGATTTGTATCTGTTTATACGATTCGTTCGTGCGCAATCGTGACATCAGCAAGTTTCAGGCTGCACCATTCAAACATTCCTAGCAAGCCGGGTGTAAAATCCTTCTGCGGCGCTATAACGGGACCGGTAAAGCTCCGGGCAGAGATCGTGCTGATCGAAGACAAATTTCTTTCCGAGCAGCTTGAAAGGCAAAGCCGCTAAAAAGAGAGTATCGGGAGGATTGTGAGCGTGCATCACGTCGAAGCCGCGCGTCACAAGAATGTAAGCGCTAACTATGAGACAGGCTGACGTGAAGTAGCAGTATTCAACAACATAACCAAGAAAGGATTTCAGCTTAACAAGAGCCAGATTGAGTCGGTTAACATTTGCGGATGGAGTCTTTTTAAACAGTTCCAGACGTTGGCACGCGGTAAACTTCGACGCCGTCCAAGGTCTCACGTCCTGGCTGACCCTGTTTCCGAAGCGCGATGACCGAGACCTTGTAACCTGCGTCAGTGAGCAAAGCGGCTTCGTTCCTGACACGAGTGTCCTGTGGAAAATGGTTCTCAACCCACATCAGGGTTTTGATTGGAGATCGCATTATGACCGGACTGTGTTGTAGCAGTTCTACCAGCAGATGCCTTGATAATTGGGAGAAGCCTTCACGGTTTCTCGTGGTAACCGAATCAAATCAATAATTAACTTTGAATCGCCATTATTGGCTACAGCTTCCTGAATGTTCGAATTATTCTTGCCAACTACCACTACGTCACTGGCTTCTATGGCTTCCTTTGCAGAAGAAACCATCAACGATGAAATGTGCGGTATAGCTTGTTCGATGTACTGCTTGTTCGCACCTACGAGTCTCGCCAAAGCAACTTCTTCGTCGTAGATAGCTCAATTTATATCCTTTGCCGATCAAGGTTTCGATCAATCCAACAATCGGACTTTCACGGAGATCGTCGGATCCGCCCTTGAAACTGAGGCCCAAGACTCCGACACGGTTTTTGCCGGTGTGGCGGATTAAATTGAAGGCTAGCTCGATCTGCTTACGATTTGTTTCGAGCACAGCACCGAGCACCGGCAGTTCCAGATCCAATTGCTTCGCCTTGTAAAGAATAGCGCGAACGTCCTTTGGCAGACACGAGCCACCAAAAGCAAAGCCGGGCTTAAGGTAATAGGGAGAGATGTTCAGCTTTGTATCTTTGCAAAAATCTCCATTACTTTGTGGCTATCAGTGCCCATAGCCTTACAGAGATTTCCGATCTCATTCGCGAAACACACTTTAAGGGCGTGAAATGCGTTGGAGGCGTACTTGATCAACTCAGCTACTGAAAGGGAGTACGTTCTACAGGGGCTTTTAGGCTAGAATAAAGAGTGGCAACTCGTTCAGCAGCACGCTCGTCACTGGTTCCGATGATCGTAAACGGAGGATGATGGAAATCATGAATAGCCGTGGTTTCGCGCATGAACTCGGGATTCATGCAGATGCCGAAGTCCTTTCCATCCTTTTTACCAGATTCTTGTTCGAGCAAAGGCCGCACCACATCGTTCACCGTTCCCGGTAAAACGGTGCTTCGGACGACTACGACGTGGTAAGCTGTTTGTGGTTCGCAGCAATTCGCCGATCTCGCTCACAACTCTTTTGAGCTGGTCAAGACCCAGGCTGCCGTTGTCGTTGCTGGGTGTACCAACACAGATCAGTGAAATGTCGCCGAGTCTCTGCACGCGCTGAGTGGCTTGCAGGCGTCCCGGCGTCAACTCCGCGGCGAATCAACTCTTCCAAGTCCGGTTCGATAATCGGGACTTTTTCCCGAGTTAATGAGAGAGACTTTGAGCTTCTTGTAAGTCCACGCCGGTCACTGAATGGCCCATCTCAGCCAGGCATGCGCGCCGTTACGCAGCCTACATATCCCATTCCGAAAACTGTGACATCCATAAGAAGTTGTGTCTGATAGGTCTAGCCTTCGCTAGCTGTTGGAGCCTTCGCGATACGCAGCGCAAAACTGGGCCACCTTTCTCGGTGTCGTGTTCCAAAAGGCGCCGCTCGTAGCGCCGGCTCACGTACTCCAGAAACGATTTATAGTGGGCGACTGGATATTCCCTTGATGTTGCGATCGCGTTATCAAAGCACAAATAGTCAGGATGAACGTCAACTAGCGCCATGCCGCCGTGTTGGGCGATCCAGTCGAGTTTTCGCATCCAGATTTCCGGCGTTTTCTCTTGCAGCAGCACGAAGAGCGTGAAGTCTTGAGGTAGTGTATAAGGCAGCTCACACGCAGCCGTTGGAAGAAGAGTTGATCGCTGAGTGTTGATGGCTGGCTCGACTCGCCATTCGGATTCGGGACCCAGAATGGAAAGATCGTATGGCGGCCCTGGGGCTGGGGTTCGAATGGATCCGTATCGAAGGTAGATGCATCGTATTGACATCGAGATCGTGCAACCAATCGAGATTGCGCAACATGAACCCCGATCTGAATCCCGACGCACCCCATTCACGCGCGTAGCAGTTGATTCTCTCGGCGCGTCGTTTGAAGTTGCGACGCGAGGTAAACAGATGGCCATCGTGTTTAAGATCATGTATTCCCAACCTCGAACCCGTTGGCAGTGAGCTCCTGCCTTAATTCAGCTGGGACCCGGTAGCTTCCTTCTGGGATGAAATTAAAGGAAGAGCGGAATCCAAGATCCTGTTCCAGTTGCATCAAGGACCGGCACCTGCCGAGCCCTGCTTTGCTCTCGACGTCGTGCGTCAGAATAAATGCAAATTTTTGCCCTCCGGCCAGCCTGGCCAGTTTTCCGGTGGACACTCGGATCCCGGCATGATAGGCCAGACGCCTTTGACTTGCTTGCGTAACCGCTTGGCCAGCTTTCGCCGAATCGCCGTTCGAAGGGCTTGTGGAACGAACGGCTTCAGCCCGTAATAAATTCTATTGCGTAGCATGAGATAACAGGAGCTCGTCGATCGCGCTAAACGTCGGAACGATCCCCTAATGAGTGTTGTAAAGGGTCTGTGCACCTCTCATGCTTGTGTCGTTTAAACCCAACGTTGGAGCACGGGCAGGAGTATCAGCAAGAGTAAAAACAGAGAGCATTTGCTAGGTATTGACGATTCCAGACGGGACCCATCCGAAGCATTTCGTAACGGGAGCCGGAGCCGCGGCAGCGATCAAGACTCAGAATCAAGCCACTTCGGCACGTAAGAACGCGACTTGTTTACCACGACTGCAACGTTGTTTCGCTCAGCGATCAACTTCCCGTAGCTGCGCTTGATAACGTCGCGGTTGTTCTTCTCCGCCTCGACTACGAGCAAAAGCTTATCCATGAAAGCAGCCATTCCCCAGGTAGGACTCGTTTGATCCAGCGGAGGCATGTCAAAAATAATGTAGTCAAAGTCGCTCGCCTTCATATTCGGCATCATGTCGAAGAATTTTTCAAGCCGAGCTGCGCCGGACCGCCGCGTGTTGGGCGATCCCACTGTGGCGAGATAGAGATTGTCTGCAGCCGAGGCAATGGAGTCAGATGGCTTAAGAGCTTTGTTCAACGGATACGCCGGTTTACCTTTGAAAAACGGGTGGACCTCCTCCGGGCCCAGGTTCACATCGACGAGCAGCACCTTGCCGTCGTTGGTTTCCGAAAGTGAGGCAGCGAGCCCGGCGGCAAGGGTGGAAGTTCCGCCGTCTTCCGACAAGCCGGTAACACCAACTAGCTTCGGTTTATGCGTCAAATGATTGAGTTCGAAATAAAGACCGAGGCGATCCCGGATCGCGTCACAATACGGCCGGATGAAATGGCTGGCCTCCCAGGGTGCCAGCTTGGGGTGGCGCCGTCCGTAGCAAGCGCTCCCGGATTCGCCGGTGAACCGTTACGAGGCAAGGCGAAGTGTCCATTCGCATATGGGATCGAAAGCATTAATGGAATGTGTAACTGCGTCTCCAGCTGGAGCGGCCGGCTAACGGTCCGGTTCAACACCAAGCCCCTCAGCAATGCGAGCGCAATGCCCAAGGCTAGCCCGCCGCCAGCCAGTGCCCATGAGAATCTTATCGCGTTTCTTGGTTTCGAGCTAGGAGGGGACGGCCGCTGGACCGCGCTAATGTTGGGCATTTTGGACGGGTCCAAAGCCTCGTCGATCGCGTGCCTTTTCGAGCGATGCCGCGAAGTATTTGTAATTCGCTTCGTCCATCTCCTCGCTTCCGTTCCAAGTCTTCAATTTGCGGAGCCAGCTCCGAAAGCTTCTTCGTTCTCTGCTGAATATCTGCGAAGTCGAGCCTTCAGCGTCCTCGAGTCTTTGCCTGCAGTACCAGCAACCTGGGCCTTTGCAGATTGCGGGCTATTTGCAGATGACGCGGGTCTTTGTTCTCCACTTCCTTTGCCTTTTTTTCTACGATCTGATTAGCGAGGGCTTGTTGTTCGGCCAGGTCCGCCTCGGCCGCATTAAGTTGCTCCTGGACTTTCGCAGCCTCGGTGGTAAGGGCCGCTGAGCCTTCGTTGAGAGACGCAATTCCTGTTTTCTCCCTCAGCGACTTCAGGGTATCCTCCGTTTGATTCAAGCGCGCTCGAACCTGGTCGGTTTGTTGAGTCACAAAATCGAAGGCGCCGGCCGAGCGGTGCACTTCAAGATGCTTGACGAAATAACGACTCAACAGTTCCTGCAAAACGAGCGTCGCGATCTCCGGATTAGCGATTCTTATAGGAAACGAAAATGATGTTGCTTCCTTTGTTCGAAACCACCTTCAGGCCCGAGACGATGCTGTCGGCAGCGTCAGTTTCGGTTGCCGATGCTCCAGAGGGCGGCCGCAATCGTTTCAGACCGATTGCCCGGGCGACATGCGTGACCAAGTCCTGGCGCTGGCGGCAGCAATCGCTGGGGACCGATTGCCTGGGCGACTTGCATGGCGAAATCCCAACTGGTCGAGAATCTCCATTTCAGCGCCGATCACTCTATCCGCTTCGGTGTTCGCCGCAGCCGCGGCTTTCTCTGCTTCGATCGGGTCAACGCCGCTTCTTTCCAGAACATAGCGCACCAGCAACTTGGCCTGTGACTCGTAAGAAGGTGGAAAGAAAAAGTAAACCGCCGCAGCGGCAATAATGCCCACCGTCGCGCACACCATGATTGTTCGCTTGCGTTTAAACAGAGCGAAGAGAATGTCGCCCAGCTTCATTCCGGAGGGATGTTGTGTTTCGCGTCGTATTTCAGCCATAATTTTAACCTTTAGTCGAGATGTGGATAGAGGATCGAGCCGGCCAGCCGGTTGAACATCAGCGGTAATCTGCCAAAGATCCGTTTGTGCAAGCCGGCGTCACGGCGGACCGGAGTTGAAACACGGCCGACCCGATGGATCGACTCGGAAGTAATCAATTGTTTCTTCCTGCGTGTCCCAAGAAAGTTTGAATCGTCGCAAACCGTCGTTTTCGGAGTCGGTGCGGCCGAAATGTAATTTTTCGACGCCGGTGCGCGCTAAAAGCTGGATGCCTTGCCACATGACAAGATTGTTCGCGCGGAATTCTTGAAATCTCTTGTCCGAAGCGCCGTAGCTTATAGACGGCGTTCTTTCCGAAGCGGAAAAAAACCGCCGCGGCAATCGGGCGTGACCCGCGCCGTGCCAGAACAATGAACCCCAGACCGGGCTTGATGATGTGCTCGTAAATGTTCACGAAAAATGATGCCGGTTGCGGTGGGAGACCATGGCGCCGGCGTGTTTGGACGTGAAGCCGGTAAAAATCGTCGATAGCCTGGCGATTGCGGGCAACGAGCGCACTCACATTGCTGCGTTCCGCTTTGCGAATAGCGCGACGGACCTGACTGTCGAAGCGGCTGAGCATTTCCTCGGGGCGGCGGCGCAAATCGAGTGTGTGCCCGTAGAATTTGGTTGCTGAACTCGAGGTGGATTGAAACGATTTACCCCCGAATTTCGAGGTGTTTCCAGCAACGTTCCCGCGCGAAGCGAACAAGGCGATCTTTTACTACGCCGGTCACTTCAGGATCAAAGATGAGCGGCTCGCACACATCGCTGAATGGGAGGCAGACACCGCGCCGTCCAGTGAACGCACTGTGCACTTCCATCAGCGGTATCAGCGCGGCCAACCTGCGTCCGCGGGAAAATTGAAGATAGAAAGGCTGATGGTTATAAGTCTTGTGAAGCACCTTCGCCCAGGCGCTGGTGTGGAAGCACCCGGCGTCGCGATGCAAGGCAACCACAAGATCCCAACCTGGATTTTGGACGGGATTAATAATCCACATTTGAAGCGGTTCCTCGCTCGTCTCCGGCTCTGCCAAGGAATCCTCGCCAGAAAAGCGCGCCGCTTCCACGGATTGCCATTTGCCTGCTTCGAGATTTTCAAACTGCTTCTTTCTAAACGAGTGCCTCTGCGCCAACCACTTCGCTAACGCAGCGGGCGACATATTCGATCTGCTCTTCCGTCAGTTCTGGAAACATCGGCAAGGAAAGAAATTGATCGGCCAGACTTTCCGCAATTGGGAATGAGCCTTTCTTGTAGCCGAGATTTCGGCATGCCTCCTGCAGATGAATCGGGACCGGATAATGCACAGCGCACCCGACTCCCTTTTCCTGGAGATTCCGAGCGACTACATCGCGTTCCTGCACGCGAATGGCATAGACGTGATAAACGTGCCGCGCGTACATCGCCTCGAACGGCGTAAGGACCTCATCGATTCCGGCGAAAGCCTGATTGTATTCCGTGGCATGTTTGCCCCGCAGGGAATTTGCTTCGTCAAGATGAGGCAATTTGATCGACAAGACTGCCGCCTGAATGCCGTCCATGCGGCAGTTCCATCCCATCAGGGCGTGGTAATATTTTCGTGACTGGCCGTGGTCTCTCAGCATCTGGATTTGCTTCCGTAACTCAGGGTCGTTCGTCACGACTGCGCCGGCCTCGCCGAACGCGCCGAGATTTTTCCAGGATAAAAACTGAAGCAACCCGCGTCGCCCATCGTGCCTGCTTTTCGGCCTTTATACTCAGCGCCATGCGCCTGAGCGGCATCTTCGACGACGAAAAGTCCGTTGGCGCGTGCAAATTCCAGAATCGGGTCCATGTCCGCCGGTTGCCCGAAAAGGTGAACCGGAATAATCGCTTTGGTTCGCTCGGTCAGACTCTTCTCAAGTTCCGCGGGGTTCATCGTGAATGTGTTTGGATCCACATCCACAAATACCGGGCGAGCTTTGCAGTAAGTAATCGCCTCGGCGGTGGCGATAAATGTGTTCGGAACCGTAATGACTTCATCGCCTTCACCAATTCCAAGCGCCAGGAGAGTAAGCCAAAGGGCGTCGGTGCCATTGCCCACGGCGATTGCGTAGGAGGACCCACAGAATGCAGCGAACTCTTCTTCGAACTTTTCCACGAACGGTCCGCCGGCAAAGGCGCTGCTCTCGATCACTTCGCGAATAGCTCGATCGAATTTTTCAATGAAAGGGGCGTGATGCGCCTTCAAATCGAGGAAGGAACTTTCATTTATGGTTTAGGTGAAATTGGGATGAGTCTGGAGGGGTTATGGTCGAAGCTTCGCGCGCTGCGCGTGTGCGTTAGTGCAAAGCTTGCGCGCAGCACTTATCCAGCGAATGCTTCAACCTGAAGCATCTCTTCGCCTTGACAGGGGCGAGAACCGGCGCTGCGCTACTCGAATGAGAAAGTGTCACCGGTGCACCGTTCATCTTGACGGAAGTGCTAGCCCCTCAAGGATCCTAACCATTTCCAGCCCCCGACGGCCATCCGTTAGCGGTTGAGAACTCGTTTTGATGCAGTCAATAAAATGCTGACAGGCCAGCTTTAGCGGTTCCTCCTGATGAAGGTACGGGATGTAACTGTCTCCGTAATGATACGAGTATTGAAATTCAGCAAACGTGTCGTAGTGCGGGGACGTTCTACCCGTGCGTCGTAGATGCGGATCTTTTCGCGTGTCCGCAAATCATCATAGACGATCATGCGTCGCGTACCGACGATAGTCATTTCGCGAATTTTCCGTGGCTCGAGCCAGCTGCTCTGGATGGTTGCGAAGCGTTTACGCGAGAAGGAAAGCGACATGTTTGTGACGTCCTCCACTCCGGGCGTGATATGAGCGTTTCCCTGGCAGTTAATTGTAGTGGGCAATTCGTCCAGAATATGGAGAATGATCGAGATGTCGTGCGGCGCCAGATCCCACGCGACATTAATGTCCTTTTGGAATAATCCGAGATTGAGACGCCGGCAATTGATATAGCGGATCTCGCCCAGATCTCCGGCTTGAACGATTTGGGCAATCTTTTGCACCGGCGAAGAGAAGAGAAAAGTGTGATCGATCATCAAAACCAGACCATTGCGGTCGGCGATTTCGATCAGTTCCTCGCACTCGGCTGAAGACGACGCCATCGGTTTCTCGATGAACGTATGCTTGCCCGCCAGGAGGGCTGCCTTGGCCAATGAAAAGTGATGCTTCACCGGGGCGGCAATGACGACAGCGTCGACGTTTGTGCCGTTGAGAAGCTGCTGCGTCTGTGTCATGCCTTCGATGTCCGGATACAGCGAGCGGATATGTTTTAGGCGTTCCGTGTTGAGATCGCAGACAGCCTTGAGCTGGCAGTCCGGAAGACTTTTGAAGTTGCGAACTAGGAGCGGTCCCCAGTAACCGCACCCGATTACGCCGACTGTGATTTGTTTCTTCATGACTTTTCGAGCTGATTCCGCAAGGCCTTGTAAGATCGTGCTCGGCGAGCGCGGACTTTTTCGAGCCGATTCTACGAACGTTTGTCAAAATCGGTGCCGGTGTGTAGAGAGTGCCGTCTTGCCGGTTAGGTTGTGCCGGCAGTCTGGATTCGACCAGTTGCCCAGCGATAACGGCGCAGGTCTTGAACATGATTTTCAGGTCCAGGAGGATCGATAGGTTCTTCGAGATAGAACAGATCCATCACGATCATCTCGTTGAACGTCGTTTTATTCTTGCCGTTTACCTGCCAGTATCCGGTCAAGCCCGGCAGAGCGTTCACGCGTTCTCGTTGCCACGGCTCGTAATGGGCAAATTCATTTGGCGTGCAGGGCCGCGGGCCAACCAGGCTCATCTCACCGCAAAGCACGTTGAAGATTTGAGGCAACTCATCCAGAGCCGCTCGCACGCAGAAATCGGCCGAAAGGGGCGAGGCGTGGATCGCCGTAAGTATCCAGCTTCGTCATCGGACGATCGACCCTCATCAATTCTTGGAAGTAGTGTTCGTGAGTTTGTGTCTCAGCACTCACCTTCATTGTCCGGAACTTCCAGATAGAAAAATGTCTTCCTCCAAGGCCGACACGCTTTTGGCGGTAGAAGATCGGGCCTGGCGAGGCGAGTCGCGTCACCAGCATGAGCAAAATCATCAGCGGCAACCAAATCGGCAGCGCGAGCAGAATGCACGTGATATCGAGGGCCGATTTCCAGCCAGAGTACCCTTCTGCACCGGCGCGTCCGGAAAGTCGACTGTAACACGAGGCGCTTTCGCCCCGTTCCCGTTCGAGCTGTTATAGGGCAAGCTGCCGCCCTTGGTCGCCCGCCCCACATGCGGGAGATAACCTTCTATTCTCATCTGTTTGATTTCCTCCAACCGCTGCTAACCCGCTAACCAAGCGGGACTGTGAGTAGTGAGAGGAATCCGCATCTAGGTCTTCGTGACCGAGGAGCGGGTCCTCGAAAACTCACCCTTAAAAATGTGAAAACGGGGGGACAAAGCAGGAAACGAAAATCGAAATCGCGGCAGTTAAACGATGTTTGGCTCGCAGGCGAGGACGCCATACCGGGAGGGCCTGTTGGATTTGTCTAATCTTCCCACACGCTTACTTCTACGGAAACTGGGGGTGAAGGTTCCGATTATTTTGCAGGACGAAGGAATTAACGGCGCTGTCACAATCCGAAGATTCAAGCTCCGAAATACAAGAGAATTGGCGATTGCAGGCGATCGATCCGCACAGCTTATTCGATCTCTGAGAGAGAGAGTGTCGAGATTCTCGCCCTCGGAGCCGTCTGGTCAGCCAGTCCCGGTTTGCACCAAACAGCCGAGGCAAAGTCCGTTGTGAACACGCACTATACCGCAACAATGCGGGCACTCGTCGATCCTCCTGCTGAGGGTGTCCCAAACGATTCAGTAAGGCCGTTTAAATCCATTTTTCATAATCCCGGTTGGCTGCTGCTCGCCAAGGCGGTTTGTGTCGGCGCCGGGCGAAGTCTCTCTGCTGATGCACGACTGTGCTCCAGAGTGGAGCCCGCGGCCTCGCCAAAGCGTGGCGTCGGAGAAACTTACATGTGAGGTCGAGCGCTACAGCGTGCACAAGCACTTCTACGGAAACGCGGGGAGCGAAGTTCCGCAAAATGCTTATCCCAAGCGGGAAAAAGGTCTGGTTTTTACACGATTGTTTCAATTACGATTTGACAGTCAGTTCGGCTATGCACTTTGACGACACTTCGAGATTCCGCATTCAATCGCAGTCTAAGTGGTGTTCCATTCGATGACCTATGGGCGAATCATCTGAAATTTTGAAAAAGCGCGGTCGCTGCAGCCAAAGAGACGCTGCAGTCACTTGTCCATCTCGATGCGCAAGCTCGAGAAGGCCGCAGACCTGATCGAAGCAATGTTTGCGCGGCGGAAACAAATTGCTCGTTTGCGGGAATGGCGGCAGCGCGGCCGATGCGTCGCATTTCGCAACAGAGTTTGTGGTGCGTTTTATGAAAGACCGTCCCGCGTACCCAGCCATTTGTCTTGCCGGCGATGGCGGACTTCTCACTGCCGCGGGCAATGATTATGGCTTCGACGAGATTTTCGCTCGCCAGGTGGCGGCTTTCGGCCTTCCAGGGAGATCTGCTGATTTGCCTCACGACTTCCGGCAAATCCAGGAATGTTGAGCGCGCATTAGCAGGAAGCAAAGCGCGCAAGCTTAAGAACTATTGCTTTCCTCGGTCGCGACGGCGGATCAACCATTGGGATGGCCGATGTCGATCTTTTGGTTCGCGGCGATCTTAACTGCCCGGATTCAGGAGGCGCACCAGCTTCTGCTCCACGTCTTGTGCGAGATCAGTTGAGGTCGCGCCTGGCTGAGAGGAAGGCCTAGTAAATGAGCGAAGGCGTGAACTTTCGAGCCAGACCAGTCCAACAGCCGGACCTCGACTTTCGGCTGCGTGTTCGTGGCAGAAACGATCACTCGGTTCTTTAGCAGCCGCTCGCGTTCGCGATCAAGTTGCCGGCGCTCGCTCGCCGTCAAACTTCCGATTCCGAACTTGGAAATCTTGTCGAGTATCGGATCGATCGAGGTATAAACGTCATCCGTTTCCGCTGAACGGCTGGAATGCATTTTGGGGACAACATGGAATTTCGGCCTCGGAGCGAAGCGCGTTTTCAACGCTCTCCACCAGGGAAGTTCCGGCCCGGCGCCATGCATTTCAATGAAAAGGAATGCCGCGCCGATGCTTGTCCAAACGACCATCAGCTCGCTCCAGGCGTGATATGCGAGCAGTTGAAAGGTGTAAACTGCAGCAAGAATCAGGACAACCCATTTGCGTCATGATCCGCAGAAACAACTCAGCCCGCGGATAGATGGTGGCGAAGGCAACAAAAATTCCAAAGTGCAACGCGGGCGAACCGGCGAGCGCCGAACGCTGCCAAAGACCCCAAACCGTTAGCAGCGCCGCGAGGCGTAACCAGCAAAATAAGATAGAGCCCAATATAAGGCGCGCCGCCCGATAAAGCGTTCGACTTCGCGGCCGAACACGAACAGCATGCACATCTCGATCGCGAACCAGAGTAGCCCGGACGGCGCGTGCACGAAGGCGTACGTGAAAAGGCGCCACACCTGGCCGGCATCCAGACTGCCGCACTGTCGAATTGCAAATACGCTAAAATCGACCCCGCCCCGATCGCGACAAGAATAGCCGCGAGAATCGCGGCCGCGACGTGCAGCCCAACCAGCATCGTGGTCACATCGACGGGATAGCGGCCCATCCACGCAACCGGCCGATAATCATCGGAGGTGGTGACCCCGAACATACTTTCAATTAATGCCGCGCACTGTTCTTACGCAAGCGTGAAACAATTTAACCGTTCAATGATTCAACGTGGCGAAGCCCGTCCATTCGTGCTTAAGATGGACACCTTCGTTTCATGAAAAATATCGCACCCGCCATATTCCGCCGAATGGAATCGGCGATACGAAGCCGACGAACCAGGCGCGTGCTCGATTGGGTGCACGAAATCGGAAAGCTGACAAAACCCGAGAACATTTTCTGGTGCGACGGTTCCGAGCGCGAGAATGAATTCCTGATCGCGCGAATCGTTGAAACAGAACGTGCTGATCAAGCTGAACGAGAAAAAAGTTCCGCGCTCCTATTTGCACCGTTCGAACCCGAACGACGTCGCGCGGGTCGAGCAGTTCACATTCATTTGCACGCCGACCAAAGAAGAAGCCGGGCCGACAAACAACTGGTCGGAGCCGGCGGAAACGTATTCGAAGCTATATGGACTGCTGAACGGCGCGATGCGCGGACGCACCATGTTTGTCATTCCCTACATCATGGGCCCGCCCGATTCGCCCCTGACCAAAGTCGGCTTCGAAATCACCGATTCAAAATACGTCGTGCTCAGCATGCGAATCATGACGCGCATGGGCGAAGTCGCGCTCGAAGCGGCTCGGCAACGATCCAAAGGCGGAATGGAACCGTGGCGTGCATTCGTTGTTAGATGTCGATCCCGATCGGCGGTTCATCTGTCATTTCCCCAGGACAACGCGATTATCTCGGTCGGCTCCGGTTACGGCGGGAACGTTTTGCTGAGCAAGAAATGTCTCGCGCTGCGCATCGGCTCGTATCTCGCGCGCAAACAAGGCTGGATGGCGGAGCACATGCTGATTCTCGGCGTCGAATCGCCCGAAGGCAAAAAAGCATTACGTGGCGGCGGCGTTCCCGAGCGCATGCGGCAAAACCAATTTCGCCATGCTGATTCCGCCCGCGCATTTCGAAGGCTGGAAAGTGACGACCGTGGGCGACGACATCGCGTGGATGCAAATTCGCGACGGCCGGCTTGTACGCCGTGAATCCGGAGAACGGTTATTTCGGCGTCGTGCCCGGCACGAGTTACAAATCGAATCCGAACGCGATGAAATCGATCGAGCACGACACGCTTTACACAAACGTCGCGCTCACTGATGACGGCGATGTTTGGTGGGAAGGCAAAGACGGCGCGCCTCCGAAGCACGCCATTGACTGGCGCGGGAACGATTGGACGCCGGACTCAAAAGAAAAAGCCGCGCATCCCAACAGCCGGTTTGCCACGCCGATGCGCAACAATCCGGTGCTCGATCCCGATGTGGAAAAAGGCGAAGGCGTGCCGATCAGCGCGATCATTTTCGGCGGACGCCGCAGCGACACGATGCCGCTGGTTTATCGAGGCATTCGATTGGACTCACGGCGTTTATCTCGGCGCGACCATGGCTTCCGAAACAACCGCGGCCGCGACGGGCGCTGTCGGACAAGTCCGACGCGATCCGATGGCGATGCTGCCCTTCTGCGGATACAACATCGGCGATTATTTCCAGCATTGGATCGACATCGGAAAACGCCTCACCAATCCGCCGCTCATTTTCAACGTGAACTGGTTCCGCAAAGGCGCGGACGGAAAATTCCTCTGGCCGGGCTTCGGCGAGAACATGCGCGTGCTCAAATGGATCATCGATCGCTGCGAAGAAAACGGCGGCGGCGCGTCGAATCGCCTATCGGCTGGTTGCCCAGCCCGCACGATCTCGATCTTGACGGTCTCGATATCGATCACAAATCCGTCGCCGAACTTCTCGGAATCGATCACGAGGAATGGCAAAAGAACTCGCCGCGCACAAGACATTTTTCGACTCGCTTGGCGGCGTGGTCCCGGAGGAATTGCAGGAACAACGCGAAGCGCTCGCCGCGCGTTTCAAGGAATAACTGGCTGTACAGCCGTCGCCCTGATGGACGGCCGCAATAGCGCGCGCTAGATTCCAGCGCTGCGTCGCGAAGCCGCTTCGCGCACGAAGCGTTATCTAGCCGAAATTTGCGAACCGCTTGACTGGCAGCGAATATTTCCAGTGGGTTCGAAGGTTGCGAGCACAGAACATGCTCAGCAGCGCCAGTGCGCGAAGGATCGCGTTGAGGTTCGTGGAGCGCGCCAGAACAATCTCAAAGGGATCGATGTTGATCTTCCGCTGGGGAAATTGACAGTCGTCACAGGCCCCAGCGGCAGCGGCAAATCGAGCCTGGCATTCGAGACCATTTACGCCGAAGGCCAGCGACGTTACGTCGAAACGTTCAGCCCGTACATGCGGCAATTTCTCGACCGCATGGACAAGCCGCGCGTGGACGACATCCGCGGTATTCCTCCTGCGATCGCCATCGAGCAAGCGAACCCGGTCAAGAGCTCGCGCTCGACCGTCGGCACGATGACGGAGATCAACGATTATCTGAAATTGCTCTGGCCGCGTGTTGCGACGTGCATTCTGCCCGAGTTGCGGCCGCGAAATCCGCCCCGAAACCGCGCAGTCAATCGCCGACCAAGTGCTGCAGCGACTGCGCCGGGAAGACTGTTCTGATCACTTTCTGGGTCGCCGTTCCACTGAAAGACCGAGCCGCGCAAGTTCTTCGAATTTCTTCAGCAACAGGGTTATCTCCGCGTATGGATCGACAACCAAATTGTGCGCGTCGATGTCGATCCAAAAAAGATACGACTCGGGCGCGCGCGTTCAGGTTATTCAGGATCGCATCGCAATCTCGGAGGAAAACCGTGCGCGCCTGGTGGAGGCCATCGAAACCGGCGTTACGCTTTGGTAAAGGAAAAATCAACGTCGTTCCGATTTCAGAAAACGCCCAACGCTCAACGCCAACGTCCAACGCCCAACGAATCACGGATCACACTCACGAATCACGAATTACCTTCTCCACCGGCTGGCATTGCGCCCACTGCGATCTCGACATTCGGCCGCCTGCACCCGGGCTGTTCAGTTTCAACAATCCACTCGGCGCGTGTCCGGAATGTCGCGGATTCGGTCGCACCATCGCAATCGATCTAAACAAGGCGATTCCAAATCGCAGCCTGAGCATCAAACAAGGCGTGGTGCGCGTTTTTCGCGGCGCCGAATTCGGCGAATCGCAGAAAGACTTGCTTCGAGCCTGCGCGCGCGAAGAGATCGATATCAATGTTCCATTCGAAGAATTGCCGAAGGCCGATCAGGACTTCGTCATCGAAGGCGAGAAGCGATCAGGCGATTATACAGAAGAAGATTACGAAAACGATCGGTGGTATGGCGTCCGCGGATTCTTCCGCTGGCTCGAGAGCAAGACTTACAAGATGCATGTGCGCGTCTTGCTCAGCCGCTATCGGGCTTACATCACCTGCCCGAGCTGCAACGGCGGACGATATCAACCCGAAGCGCTAAATTACAAAATCTGTAGCGGCGATCCGATGATCGTCGAGACAGTGCTGCAAAACGCCGATTGCATTAACGCTTCCCGAATTTCAGGCGCTTTCGATTTCGACGCGCGCGATTTTCTTCGCAACGATCGAGATTCCTGTCGAACGATTCGACCGCGCGAGATGTTGCGCGACGAAATCTGTGCGCGCCTCAATTATCTCTGCGAAGTCGGCGTTGGCTATCTCACGCTCGATCGATCCACGCGCACTTTGAGCGGCGGCGAAGTGCAACGGGTAAACCTCACAACATGCCTCGGTGCATCGCTGGTCAACACACTCTTCGTCATGGATGAACCGAGCATCGGTTTGCATCCGCGCGACGTTGGCCGGCTTGTGCGTGTGATGCACAACTTGCGCGACAAAGGCAATACGCTGCTCGTGGTCGAGCACGAGGAACAAATCATTCGCGCCGCTGATAATTTGATCGATATCGGTCCGGGCCGCGGCGAACACGGCGGCGAGTTGGTTTGGAATGGAACGCTCGACCAACTTTGTAAATGGGGCTGGCGCGCCCGCGCGCCGCACGATGGGTCGGGAAACACGGCGCGATGGCGCGCCGGCTCCATCCTTGACGCGTGATTACCTGACGAATCGCAAATCAATTCCGATCCCGACGTCGCGGCGAACATCGAACGTCATCGATCAAGATCATTGGCGCGCGACAGCACAACCTGAAGAACATCGACGTCGATCTTCCGCTCGGAGTTTTCACATGCGTCACCGGCGTTTCTGGTTCTGGCAAATCCACGCTGATCCACGACGTGCTCTACCGGAATCTGCTGCGTCGCGAAGGAGAGTCGTCTGATCACCAGCCTGCGCAAAGCTACGGCTCGGCAGGGGAGCCGGGCGCGTGCAAATCGGTCACCGGCGCGCATCGGATCCGCGACGTAATCATGGTCGATCAGGCACCGCTTGCGCGCACGCCCCGGTCAACGCCGCTGCTTTATTTGGGACTCTACGATCGTGTTCGCGAATTGTTCGCCGCTCAACCGGAAGCAATGTCGCAGGGGCTCACGCGCGGGCGCGTTCTCGTTTAATTCCGGCAGCGGTCGCTGCGAACGTTGCTCCGGCACAGGATACGAGAAAATTGAGATGCAATTTTTGAGTGATCTTTTCGTGCGCTGCGCAGAATGCGAAGGCAAACGGTTTCCAACCGCACGTTCTGAAAGTTCAACTACACGGAAAATCAATCCACGATCTGCTCAAGCTCACCGTAAGCGAAGCGATCAGATTCTTTCGCGCAGATTGGCGAGGACAAAACGGTATCTGAACCGCTTAGCGTGCTTGAGGAGGTCGGGCTTGGCTATCTGCGGCTGGGCCAACCGCTGAATACGCTATCCGGTGGTGAATCGCAGCGGCTGAAGCTTGTTGGGCATTTGGCTGAGACGGAAAACGTCGGCAGCGCTTCAACGCCGATAATCGCGAGCGGCAAAATGCCGAAATGCCGAAGCGGGAATTTGTTCATCTTCGATGAACCAACCACGGGACTTCATTTCGATGACGTGGCAATGCTGCTGCGGTTATTTCAGCGGCTGGTCGATCGCGGTCATTCCATCGTGGTGATCGAGCACAATCTCGAAGTGATCAAGTGCGCCGATTGGATCATCGATCTCGGGCCGGAAGCCGGAGACGCAGGCGGCGAGGTGGTCGCTGACTGGAACGCCGGAGCAAATCGCGAAGATAGAAGAATTCGCACACCGGGAAATTCTTGCGTCGCGTTATCTCGAGCGGAGCGAAGCGAAGTCGGAGATCCGTGGCGAACATCGCCAGCGAGTCTGCGATCCTCGACTTCGCTTCGGGATCGACGGCGACGGAATTAGCGCGCGCGGCTGAGGAAGCACCCCGATTTCGAGTTCACGGACGCAACGGCGCAATCCAAGTCCACGGCGCACGCGAGCACAATCTGAAAAACATCGACGTCAAAATTCCGAGGGAGCAAATGGTGGTCATTACCGGTCTGAGTGGTTCCGGCAAATCCACGCTCGCATTTGATATCCTGTTCGCGGAGGGACAGCGACGTTTTCTCGACAGCATGTCGCCGTATGCGCGGCAATTCGTCGAGCAGCTTGAAAAGCCCGATGTCGATTTGGTAAGCGGGTTGCCTCCGAGCGTGGCGATTGAGCAACGGGTCACACGCGGCGGAGGCAAATCGACCGTCGCGACAGTGACGGAGGTTTATCATTTTCTCCGGCTGCTTGTTCGCGAAAACCGGAACGCAATTTTGCCCGGACTGCGATTTGCCCGTCGAAAACAAAGCCTCGCCGCCGATTGCCAAACAAATTGAATCAACAGCGAAACGCGGGCCGCTGAGAGTGCTCGCGCCACTGGTCAAGGCTCGCAAAGGTTTTCATACCGAAGTCGCGCGCTGGGCGGAACGCCAGGGATTCGACACGCTGTATGTGGATGGAAAACTGGTTCCTATCTCGCATTTTCGAAAACTGGAGCGCTTCAAAGAGCATACGATCGATGTGGTCGTTGGTCTCATCGATCGGAAGCGAATTGCGGAGACGCGCGACGTCGTCCGTCGCGCGCTGGAGATCGGACGCGGCACGGCGCGTCTGCTCGATTCAAAAAATCGGCTGACAGTCATGAGCACTGAAATGAGCTGCCCAAACTGTGGCCGCGCGTTCGAGGAGCTCGATCCGCGTTTGTTTTCGTTTAATTCACCACACGGCGCTTGTGAAGAATGCGGCGGATTCGGCGAAATTTGGGACCAGGATCTGCAAACCGCTGCGAGCCCCGACGGTGAATCGGTTCTGGAAACCGAGCTCGCCGCCGAGCGCGAATCCGAATGGATCGAGGAAGGCGAAGCGCGCGAATGCCCGAGCTGTCACGGCTCGCGTTTGAACGCCGTGGCGCGTCACGTGCGCGTCCAAGGTTACACGATCGATCAGTTCACGAATCTTTCGGCCAGCGAAGCAGCGCGCAAGATCGAGCAGATTGAAATTCCGAGGAACGCATCAAACGATCGCTGCCGGTCTCGTTCCTGAAATTCAGCAGCGATTGCGTTTCATGGAAAAAGTTGGCCTCGGTTATCTCGCGCTTGGGCGCTCGGCGAAAACGTTAAGCGGCGGAGAATCTCAGCGAATCCGGCTGGCTGCGCAGCTCGGCTCAAACCTGCGCGGCGTCCTTTACGTGCTGGATGAGCCGACGATCGGTCTTCATCCGCGCGACAACTTGCGATTGCTCGACACGCTCGACCGCGCTGCGGAACAAGGGAAACTCGCTGATTATTGTCGAGCACGACGAGGAAACGATGCGGCGCGCCGATCACATCATCGATCTTGGGCCGCGCGCTGGAATTCACGGAGGACGAAGTCGTCGCGACCGGCACGCTGCTCGACGTGGAAAGAATGCAAATTCCGAAACGGCCCGCTGCCTGAAAATACCGCTTCGGCATCCCATCCGCGGATCGCGCCGGTCTCTGCGCGACGTTGAAGACTGGATCGAAGTCCGTGGCGCAAGAGCGAATAATTTGAAAGATATCGATGTTCGTTTCCCCGTCGGCAGGCTTTCGGTGATCACAGGAATTTCCGGCAGCGGCAAATCGACATTGATGCACGACGTAATTCTGGCCTGCAGTGCGCGAGCAGCTGAAAGAAAGAAAACGCGCAGGAAATGGCGATCTGTTCAAACTGGTCAGTGGTGCGCAAGAGATCGAAGCAGTTTACGAAGTCGATCAGTCACCGATCGGTAAGACGTCGCGCTCGACGCCGGGCACCTACGTGAAAGTGTTCGACGAGATCCGGAATCTTTACGCGCAATTACCGGTCTCGCGCGTGCGCGGCTATTCTGCCAGCCGATTCTCATTCAACGCCGAAGGCGGTCGTTGCGAGACTTGCAAGGGTCAGGGCGTGATCAAACTGGAGATGAATTTTCTCCCGCGCAGCTATGTGCCGTGCGAAGATTGCGGCGGCAAACGTTACAATCCGCAAACGCTCGAGGTTCTCTACAACGACAAATCGATCGGCGACGTAATGGAAATGACAATCGAGGAAGCGGCGAAATTCTTTTCGGCGCATCCGAAAATTGCGCGCCCCTCTCTTTGCTGGTCGATACGGGATTGGGCTATCTCAAGCTGGGACAACCGAGTCCGACGCTGAGCGGCGGCGAAGCGCAACGACTTAAAGCTGGTGACGCAACTGAAACGTGGCGTTAGCCGCGCGGCCGATGAGCGGATTCGAAAAATGCGCAAGCCAGGCTCGACATTGTATTTGCTCGAGGAACCGACCATTGGCCTACACATGGCCGACATTGAACTGCTTCTCAACGTGCTGCATCGCCTCGTCGACGAAGGAAACACGGTGATCGTGATCGAACACAATCTCAGCGTGATCGCAGAAGCCGATTACATTGTTGATCTTGGCCCGGAAGCCGGCGCGGATGGAGGCGAAGTCGTCGCATGCGGGACGCCGGAACAAGTCGCAAAGAATCGCGTGAGCCGCACCGCGCCGTTTTTGCGAAAGGTGCTCAGAGGAACGCGCGACAAACCGCGCGGTCATCCTGAGCGGAGCGAAGGACCTCGCAATCGCGCTGTCGATCACGCTCGAAGATTGCGTGACCAAACATTCGGCTGTGAGGTCCCTCGCCGTCTCGCAGTCGGGATGACGCGCGTTTTCGTTGCGGCTGTCGCGCACTTCTGTGAAAGTCGGCGCAATGCTCGCGTATTATCTGCACAATCTCGATCCGATCATTTTTCGCATCTACGACAATGTCGGGCCGCGCTGGTACGGCCTGTGCTTATGTGCTTGCATTTATCTCCAGCTATCTGCTCTTCCTCTGGCTGGCGAAACGCGGATATGCCGATCTGCCCCGCAACGAGTCGGCGACTTCATCACTGGCTGCGCGCTGTTTGGCGTGATCATTGGCGGGCGTCTCGGCTACGTTTTCTTCTACAAACCGGAAATGCTGCGCGAGCCGCTGTCGATCTTTCGCGTTTGGGAAGGCGGAATGTCCAGCCACGGCGGAATGCTTGGTCTGTTGCTTTTCACTTTGTACTACGCGCACCGGCACAAAATCTCGTGGACAAACCTCGGCGACAATCTGGTTGTCACTGCGCCGATTGGTTTGTTCTTTGGACGCTGCGCCAATTTCATCAACGGCGAACTTTATGGACGGATGACGAACGTTCCCTGGGCGATGCAATTCCCAAAGGAACTGTTCGATCATCCCCAGGAAGCCGAGCGCGCGGTGGCGGCGTGCGCGCGAATCGATCCATCGCTGGCGACACCCGACGCAATCGTTGGCGCGGTTCGCAGCCAGCCACAAGTGGCCACCGCGTTGCGCTCAATTCTTTCGCCGCGCCATCCCTCGCAGCTTTACGAGGCTTTTTCGAAGGAATCGTTCTGTTTGCGATTTTGTGGTTCGTGCGTACTCGCAGGCGCGAGCCAAACGGCGTTCTGACTGGGTTATTTTTTATCTGCTACGCGATTTTTCGGATCGTAATCGAATATTTCCGCGAACCCGATGCGACACTGGTCGGTCCCTTCACGCGAGGCCAATTCTTTTCGTTCTTCCTCATCGCCATTGGTCTCGGGTTTGTTGCGGTGGCAAAAATGCGGCCGACGTACCCACAAAGAACGACGAAGCATGAGTGACGAATGACGAATTAATGTCGAACGTGCAGATGACGAAAGTTCAGCTTCATCGTTCTTTCGTCATTGGACATTCGTCGTTTCTGCGAATGTTACTTTCGTTTCTCCAAAACGGCGTTATTACTTATGCCGGTGAAGCGGGAATGCTCGTTCCGGAAATCGTAGCGGCCGGCGGCGGTCTTCTTTTTGCGTTCGATCACGCGACGATCGCAGGAAAACTCGTTCTCACTCTGCTTGCTGTCGTCTCCATCTTCAGTTGGTCAATCATGATCACGAAATTGCGCGTGATCCGGTTTGCCCGAAAACAGAACGCGCGTTTTCTCGCCGCTTTTCGACAGGATCGACAACCGCTGCGTCTGTTTGAGAAGAACGCGCGCTTTCCCGGATCGCCGGTATTCAACGTGTATCGCGCCGGCTGCGAGGAAATGACATTTCATCTGCTCGGATCGCCGGAAGTGGATGATACGTTTCGCGCGCGACTCGGGATCGCTGACAAAATTTCGCCGGCACAAATGGGCGCGGTAAACGCGGCGATGGAACGAGCAGTGGGCGAAACAGCGCTTTCACTCGAATCGCAGATGATTTTGCTCGCAACCGCGGTGAGCGGTTCGCCCTTTCTCGGCTTGCTCGGCACGGTCTGGGGCGTGATGGACGCGTTCACCGGCGTGGCCGAGGCCAGGTTCGCCGAACCTCGTCTCGATGGCGCCGGGCGTTTCCGGCGCGCTCATTACCACGGTGACCGCGCTCTGCGTCGCGATTCCAGCGATGTTCGGTTACAATTTTCTCGTCACCAGCATTCGCGGGATCATCGTCGAGATGGACAATTTTGCCGCGGAGCTCGCTTCGGAATTCGAGCACAAATACGTCGATCACAGCTTACGTGAATCGGCATTTCGCCGATGAGACGCTACTCCCAACGCCAGAGCCTTTCGACGCTCAGCGAGATCAACATCACGCCGCTGCTCGATCTGGCGTTCGTGCTGCTCATCATTTTTATGATCACAACGCCGCTGCTTGAAAGCAGCATGAATCTCGTCATTCCATCGAGTGGCGCGACGAATCCGCCGATCAAGTCATCCCAGGTGCAAATTGTCTCGATCGACCGCAGTGAGACGATTCGGTTCAACAATCAGGTAATCGATTTGAAAGCGCTCACGGCGCGACTGACGGAATTGAAACAGACCAATCCAGACGTCGCTGTCGTGATTCGACCCGATCGCGACTTGCCTGTGCAGAAATTGATTGCGTTGATGGATGCGCTGAAGCAGGCGCAAATTACGAAGGTCGGCATCGCCACCAGGGCAGAGTCGAAGTAGATGTCGACGACGCCGCGCTTTTGGCGAAACGTCACGCTAATTGCGCTTGCGCATGTCGCACTGATCGCAGGATTGATTCGCTGGAGTTTAGCAGCGCGAAGCGCGCCAGATGCGGAAAGCTTGGTTTGGTTGAGGCGGCGCGGAAGATCTCGCAGCCGAAAGATCAGAGGGCAGTGCGGCATCGCCCACAAAGATTTCAGTTGCATCCGTTGAGCCAGAACCCTTAAAGCCGGACGAAACAGAAAAGGAACAGCCCCCATTAACTCAGGCAAAGAGCGAAATCGAATTGCCGAAACCGACGCCGACAGCAACGCCTGCTGCCAAAGGCCAACAGCAAAGCCGAAGGCAACGCCAAAACCCGCTCCAAAGCCGACACCCAAGTCAACTCCTAAAAAACTATGTCTGGCAAAAGCGACCAAATCATCGGCGCACCTCGAAGTCGAGTCCGCCAAAGTCCACGGAGAGAACAGTCCGACTCGAGTACATGAGAAAAAGAAGAGCGGGAAAACCGCTGAGCGCGAAAACTAAATCGACGTCGGAAACCGGCAGTAGCGAAAACAGGCTCAGTCGGCAAAGGTGGCAGTGCGGGCGGGCGAAGCAACGCATCGGAATTCGGGTGGTATGGCAACATGCTGCATGATCGTTTTTACAGCGCATGGATCCAGCCAACGACTACCGTCGCTTCCGGCACTAAGATTTCGACGCTCGTAAAAGTTCGAATCGAGAAAGATGGCCACGTCTCCAAGTTCGAGATCATCAAACCTTCCGAAAATGTCGTAGTGAACGAGTCAGTCGCGGCAATTGCGAAACGAGTGACCGAAGTCGATTCGCCGCCGACCGGCCTCGCTCAAGGGCGATCACTACGACGTAAAAATCAATTTCGAGTTAAATACCAACCAGGAAACGGCGAAATAACAGGGCCATCGCCATGCCGCGTCGCCGGCCAGATTTTGCCGATTCAGTCGCGATTCTCCGCAAATTTCTCTTCGATCAACCGACGTAGATGCTCAGATATTGCCGGATGATCGAGGCGTTGAACGACTTCATCCAGAAAGCCTGTGACAATGAGACGCTCGGGCCACGGGTACGGGAATGCCGCGTGTGCGAAGATAGAAAAGCTCGTCTTCGTCGATTTGGCCGGAAGTCGCCCCGTGGGTGCAACGCACGTTGTCGGCCAGAATTTCGAGGCCGGGCATTGAGTTGGCTTCTGCGTCGTCACTCAGCAGAAGGTTGCGCACTTTTGATACGCATCGGTGAAGTGGGCGTGTGGCTCTACCCGGATGAGTCCACCGAAAATGGTGCGGGCGCGATCGTCGAGGGCGTTTTGTACAGGAGATCGCTCGCGGTATGCGGCGAGACATGGTCCTGCAATGTGCGAGCATCGAATTCCTGCTCGTGCTTCGCCACAGCGACAGCAAGCAGATCGCTGCGCCCACCTTCGCCGATGAGGCGGCTCAAACTTTCGAAGCGCGAATAGCGCGAGCCAAGATGCAAATTCAGGCTCATCGCCGAAGCATCATGGTCGACCGTTGTCGAATTCATTTGCAACGCGATGACATTGTCTCGCCCAATTTTGCGCGCACACGTACGTCACCTTCGCGCCAGGGCCGGAGACGAGGTCGTTTACGCCGCACGCGAATCCGGGCACGTGTTCATTCACGGAGCGGAAATGTTCGATCACGGTGACCTTCGCGAGCTCGTCCGTGACCAGGAGTAAATGCAGGAAACGCGGAAGCATTTTCACCATTCAGCCAATGGAAAATTTCGATTGGCAATTCAATCTCGACGCCTCGCGGCACGTAAAGAAACGTCCCTGACGAAACCAATGCCTGGTGCAGCGCGGCGAACTTGGCAGATCCAAGTCTTGCTCGGTTGCGACATGAAATGTTTGCGGAACAAGTCCGCGTGCTCAACCATTGCCCGCTCGAGCGATTGGAAAATGACGCCGCGCTTTTTCAGCTGATCCGAAATCGACGTCGCGCTCGATAAGCTCGTCACCCGCGAAGATCATGCGCGCCAGCTACCTCTTCGAGTCCGCGCGATTGCTCGAGAATAGTTGCGCGCTCCTTCTCAGTTAGTGCACCACCGTATTTGAACCGGCTCAGGTCGAGGAGATTGACATTGGTGAATCGCCACGCCTGATCTTTTCGTGTCGGCTTGGGTAATGACTCAAATTGTTTCCAAGCTGCGCGCTGTTGGTCACGGAACCAATCGGGAAATTCGCGAGGCTCACCCGGGCCGGAAAGAATTGGCGCGACCTGGTTCTCGATCGTTGCGATTTCGTTTTTGGTCATTTGAAAATAGGACACCCAGGACCCACGCGTCCTATGGTACACTCAATGTGCGGCGGATGAGGAATTATCCGACCGAGCCTTCCATCTCCAGCTCGATCAGCCGTTTGAGCTCGACGCTGTATTCCATCGGAAATTGGCGGACGAGATCGTTGACGAAACCGTTGACGCTCAAGCTCATCGCCTGCGCCTCGGTGAGGCCGCGCTGTTGCATGTAGAAAATTTGCTCCGCGCTCACCTGGCTCACGCTGGCTTCGTGCTGAACGGCGTTGCCGGTGCCGCGCACGGTGATCGCCGGATACGTGTCGGTGCGCGAGGTCGCAGTTGATAAGCAGCGCGTCGCACTCGGTGTTGTTCTTGCAATTCTTCAGATGCTTCGGCACGTGGACCAAGCCGCGGTAAGTGGCGCGGCCTTTGCCGATGGAGATCGATTTGGAAATGATGTTGCTGGTTGTCTCATCGGCAGCGTGAATCATTTTCGCGCCGGTGTCCTGATGCTGACCGTCATTGGCGAGCGCGATGGAAAGAACTTCGCCGCGCGCCTTGCGACCCTTCATGATCACGCCGGGATATTTCATCGTGAGCCGCGAGCCGATGTTACAATCGATCCATTTCACTTCGGCGTTTTCCTGAGCGAGACCGCGTTTGGTGACGAGGTTGAAAACATTCGACGCCCAGTTCTGCACGGTGATGTACTGAATCTTCGCGCCCTTCAGCGCGACCAGTTCCACGACAGCGCTATGCAGTGTGGGAGTGTTAAATTTCGGCGCCGTGCAGCCCTCCATGTAAGTCACTTCCGAGCCTTCATCGGCGATGATGAGTGTGCGCTCGAACTGGCCGAAATTTTCGGCATTGATGCGGAAGTACGCCTGCAGCGGATGCTTCACTTTCACGCCGGGTGGCACGTAAATGAACGAGCCGCCGCTGAACACGGCGGAGTTCAGCGCGCTAAATTTGTTGTCGGCGATCGGGATGACTTTGCCGAACCATTTCCGGAAAATTTCCGGATAATGTCTTCAGTCCTTCTGTCGATCCGACGAAAATGACGCCCTGTTCGCCGACCGCTTTCTTGATGTTTGAATAGACGGCTTCGCTGTCGAACTGCGCTTCCACGCCGGCGAGAAATTTTCGTTCCTGCTCGGGAATGCCAAGACGCTCGAATGTGCGCTTAATGTCGTCCGGCACTTCATCCCAACTGCGTTTCGCCTCGGTCCCGGGAGAGAGATAGTAACGGATTTTGTCGAAGTCGATCGCTTCGAGATCCTTGCTAGCCCAATGTGTCGGGAGCGGCTTTTCCAAAAATGTCTTGAGCCCTCTGAGGCGAAACTCACGCACCCAATCCGGGTCTTCTTTGACGTCCGCGATGTAATGGACAGTGCGTTCGCTCAGGCCGGCGCCGGCATCGCGCACGTGAGCTTCCGGATAAGAGAAGTCCCCGATGTTTCGATCAATATCGACTGCAGAAGTTTCGGTTTTCATTGTGAATTGTCCCCTGTTGTTACCTATACGCTGGTTCAGCCGCCCCGTCGCGCGCCCAATCGTAACCTCTCTCTTCGAGCTCGAGAGCGAGTTCTTTCCGCCCGCTTCTAACGATTCGCCCCGCTACCATCACATGGACGTGATCGGGGACGATGTAGTTCAGGAGGCGCTGATAGTGCGTAATTAACAATATGCCAAGATCGGGCCCGCGCAATGAGTTTACCCCATGCGCCACGGTCTTGAGCGCGTCGATGTCCAGGCCGCTGTCGGTCTCGTCGAGCACCGCATATTTGGGCTCGAGCACTGCCATTTGCAGAATCTCGGTGCGCTTCTTTTCGCCGCCGGAAAAACCCTCGTTAACCGCACGCGACGTGAACGAGCGGTCCATCCCAAGCAGCTCCATCTTTTCATAAAGCTTCGCGTAATAATCGGTTGCCTCGAGTTCTTCGCCTTCCGGCAGGCGCGATTGCAATGCCGCGCGGAGAAAGTTGGCGATAGTCACGCCTGGAATTTCGCTTGGATACTGGAAGGCCAGGAACAGGCCGCGCCGCGCGCGTTCGTCTGGGTCAAGTTCCAGAAGGTCCTCACCATCCATCAATATTTTGCCAGCGGTAACATGGTAATCAGGGTGACCGGCCAAAACCTTGGCCAGCGTGCTTTTCCCGAGCCATTTGGACCCATGAGCGCGTGCACTTCGCCCCGTGGGACGCGCAGAGTCAGGCCCCGAACAATCTCCCGATCGCCAACCGCAATGTGTAATTTCTCTATGTTCAATTCCTTCATAAAGGCGAACCGTAAATATACGCTGGTTTAGACTATTTGCGAGCGACCACTTGACCAACCCTCGTGCCCCAAAGCTTTCGGGTTTACTTGGCTACCCCGCATGGATTCGAACCATGAATAACGCCTCCAAAGGGCGCTGTGTTACCGTTACACCACGGGTATACGGATTCGCGATTTTAGATTGGCGATTTTCGATTCAAGCGCAATGTCCAAAATTCAAGTGTGATTGCTCCTGGCGGAGCAACTCGCTGGCAAAATCGAGGTTGAATTATCGGTGGTGAGGCGCAGTATGATCTCTAGTGCGGTTAATGGGACTCGGTTATGGAGCGGACAACCTTCCTTGAGCATTACCGCGTCTGTCTTGGCTCTGATGGCACGCCGAATGAACTCGGCCGAGACGGCGGTGCGATTGCCTACGAAGCCGTGGATGAAAGATCCCGTGAACCGGTTGCCCTAACGCTGGTTCCGGTGGAAAGCATCGATCCTGCGCTCCGGGAACAGTTCGAAGAGCAGGCGCGCGCTGTTCAGAGGCTGCGTCACGTGAATATTGCCAAGGTTTTCGACTTTGGACGCGAAGGCGAAAATTATGTTTACGTCTCCGGAGCGACCGCTAGGCGAAACGCTTGCGGCGTGGGTTGCCCAGCACGGTCCGATGCCGGCTGATGCCACGCTGCGCGTGGCGGAACAAATCGTGAGCGTGTTCTCTTCCGCCAGTTTCCACAAGCTTCCGTATCCGCCCATTGACCTCTCCCACATCTTTGTTGTGCCGGGACAGACTCCCGAAGGCGGGTGGCCACTGGTAAAGCTAACGAACTTCGGCGTGACCGGACTGAAGACCGATCCCGAGAACTCGGCCGAAGGCCGAGGCCTCGCTTCCCAGCGGGCCGGGCGAACCCGAGTCAAAGGATGCAGCGTCACATGACGCAGCCGCCTTCCGCAGTGAAGTCTCTCACGGCTGAATCCAGGAAGACTACGGGAGAGCAGGGAACGGCGGATGTTCGTTGGGAGATTTATTCGCTCGGCGCGACAATGTATTTTCTCCTCGACTGGCGTCGCGCTTTCGGCTGAGACGGTCGCGGCAACCTCCCAAGCTATCGGGATTTCCAAAACCGTTGCGCAACTTGCTTTCTCTGATGCTGCACCCCAATCCCGATCGACGTCCAAAGGATCTGGTGGTGCTTGGAGAGATGATTCGCAGTTGCCTGCTGAAAATTGAACGTCGGCTCGCACTGGCCGATCGATATGGCATCCCGCTCAGGACAACGATTCCCCGGCCGACTCAGCCTCGCCCGCGGCGTTTGCTGCGAACGGCATTGGCGTTTGGCGCGCTTCGTCTTGGCTGCGGCGGTGGTTGGTGCGGTCCTGTTTCCGGACGCGATTGGCGGAATCTTGCACCGGCCTCGCGCGACAAAGTCGATTGGCGTTCTGGTTGGTGTCCCCGAAGCTTCACCAACACCCTGCAGCAGGCCAAAGTGCTTCGACGCCAGTTGCTCCTGCGACTGTGCTGTCACAAGCCGCAAATGCGGCGCTGGCGCTAGCGAACCAACCAGCAACGGACGGCGCGGCCGTTCCGAATTCCTCTCAGGCCCCAGCGACGGATCTCCAACAGGGCCAAACATCGAGCGAGCAGCCGCAGGTCGCCGCAACCGCCGGACGCCGTCGCGGCCGCTTCCCCTGGCGCGGTTCCGGAAACCTCAGCTGAGAGCGAGGCTGCTACGGCGCCGCCCAAAGACGTCCGAGGCTGCACAGCCGGCCACTACGGGTCAGTCGAGTTCGCGGAGCAAAAGAAACGTGTCGCTTCCACATCGTCGCCTCGCCAGGGTTCGATGCGCGTCCGAATGCTTGGAATTACGTCCGATGGACGGCTGATTTATCGTTTGCCTTCGGGCCGCACCAGGATCGTCGCGCCCGACTCGGACGAAAACCAATTCGTTCCGCGCAGACATCGCCGCGACTGTCATCCAGCGCGATCAAATGTTTGCTCCTCCACCTCAATTTGGGCCGGATTATTTTCCTGACGATTAGATCCTCAGGAGGGCGCGCGCGAGACGCGAAGATACAACGGCTCGTAATTCCGAGCAGACCAGGTTTTGGGCTGTTGAACCTGTCGAAAAATCAAGAAAAAAGCTTGCCTAGCGGCACGATTCCCGGCATAACCTCGCCTTCGTGGGGAAACGACCTGCCCTCTGGGCATTCGCAACTGCATCGCTTCTTGTCATTTCCAGCGCAGCGCTTCATGCGCAGGCGTTGGCTCCCGCGTCGTTGGATCTTGCGAGTCACGATCAAAAGAAAGCGGACGACATGGTTCAGGTGATTACGCAGAAGTCGGCGCCGAGTACCCCGGATAAGCCGATAAAAGCGATCACGAAAAAGCGAGCGCCCGCAACCGCAAAGAAGCCGACACAACCGGTCAAGCAAGAGCCAGCGCAAGCAATCGCCAAGGAGCCGACGCAAGCGATGACGAAAAAGCCGGCGAGCACGATCACGCAAAAGCCGTCGCAAGCGATCGCCAAAGAGCCGAAGCGAACAATTGCCAAAGGTTCGGGGCCAACGTTCACTATGGAGCCAGTGCGACCGATGGGCCAACAATCCGTAAGCCAAACAACACAACCCTATTCGCGGTTTAGCTTCAAGACCCCGGGGGCAAAAAGGAATCCGTTCCGGTCATCACGCAGTATTATCCCAACCAGATCGTTTACCCGTATGGCAAGATCGATCGGCACATCGACGGCAGATTGATGCAGGCAGCGACCATCGCGCAGGAACGCGCCCATGCGCATTCGCGCTCGAGATGCTGGCATTACGTAAAAGACGCATTGCTTGCTTCCGGTGTTATCGATTCCCGCCCGAAAACCGAGCTCGCCAGGGACGCTGCATCAGAGCTCGTCAGTAATTATGGATTCAAGAGACTTCCTGTGTCAGATCCTTTCTCCGCGCCAGTCGGTTCGGTGCTCGTGTATGGTACCGCCCGCAGCGTCGGCCATGTCGAGTTGCGCACGCGGGACGGTTTCGTTAGCGATTTCCGTTCAAAAACGCCGTCGCGCCGTCCTTTGCTGGGCGTTTACGCCAAGTTGTAATTTCTCGGGGACTTCTCGTGCTGCGAGAAGCGATCCAATCGTTTTCCTACCTGATCATAGGTCGGATGGTTCTGCGTGAGATCCGGGCCGAACAATTTGAAGCGTCATAAAGTGTGGATGCGCACTCGTCCACGCCATCGCTTCTCGCTTTGTTTCAAAAAATCGGTCGACCACGATTGCCTTGAGTTGGCTCGCAGTCCGTCCGCATAGACGAGCGGCTTTGCGGCTAATGACCGCCGGTCCGGTATCGACCGCGGTGCAGGCGCGATCCGGGAAGACAACTTTGCTGCCGCACGGAATTCGCTTTGGATCGACGGCGCAATGTCCGGAGCGTAATCGTTGGCCGGTACTCGCGTATTTCTGGCCTTCGCCTGCCCAGTAAGTGGTAACGCGTGCAAGGATCGACTCCTCGCGCGCGAAAGCGGCCGATGCCAACGATGAGAAAAATATGACTGTATAAAATAGCTTCATGGTGTTTCAGGGTTGCTCCGATGTTGTCGAGTCTCGGGTGGAGCAAGCTATTCTCGATGCCGAAAGCCGCAGGAATGCAGCTTTTACTTCGGATTCGGAACAGTCCCGGCGCGCTAGCCCTTGGGGACGCGCGGACTTCTGACAACGACTCGCCGTGGCGAGCCGGCCTCCTCTATAGACGAGTTGGGAGACTTGTCAAACGATCAGCGCATCAAGCGTCGCGCGACCAGAAGCGATCAATGAACGCTCGTACTCGGCAAACTCCGAAACTTCAGCATTGAGTCATCGTCGAGCGGAAGCAATTAAGAAACGCCGACGAAACACATTTCGTTGCTCGCGATGAATCCGAACCGTCTCGTAAACTCGAGCGACCTGTCGTCCGAGGCGTGAAGTACCAGCCGGTCGATCGATCTGCTCGTTCTCGGACCAGGTGATAATCTCTTTAACGAGGCGGTCCGGCAATGCCGCGCCGTCGCCATTGCGGTTCGGTAAAAACGTTCACAATCGTTCCCTGCCGGCCTTCGCCGATCGTCGATACATCGAGTGGGCGCGGCAGGATCGGTTGCAACTGGACGCCGGCGCCAGCCACAATCGTTTCCGGTTCATCTGCGGGGCTGCAAGCCAGCCGATGTAATTCGCCTTATCGATCCATTCGTTCCAGTCGCGACCGCGCGTTTGCGCGTAAGATTTCAAAAGCATCTCCCGAAACGTCTCCCATGTCTTGAAACATTCGCGCTCGATGCCACGAGATGATATCGGCATCCCGTGCCGTGGCGCGACGGATCTGAAAGGTGTCGGGCGCAGTTCGTTGCACCGGGCAGGCATCCTCATGTCTGCGATCCTGTTTTGCTTCGGATTCTTTCATTCGGACTGAGACTCCTCTGGTATTTGCGATTCAATCTCAAGCGCTCAACACTCAACGTCCAACCCAGAACCGAGCAAGGCGTGACAGGGCGCCTCCCAGTGATACCATGCGCAAAATGGAAGCTGCTGACTGGCCATCGCTGAGCGATCAGGAACTTCTGGAGCGCCGCGATTTCCACGCTGGGGCTGCGGCTTGAAGGCACCGCACTCGAACCGCTCATCCGGCAGTTATACGACGAACTGTCGGAGCGTCGGCTTCATGTTTCATCCGCCAGTGTCACGTCGGGGACGAATGGTTTGTGCCGATCGGCATCCCGGCCATTTTCATTCCCTTTTTCCTCGTGCATGACCGGTTACGAGCACTGGAGCGTGACGATGATGCTCGAGGTCGAGGGAGGAACGTCCGAGTGGTTCATGAAATTGATGCGACATGAAGCGGGTCACGCTTACATGTACGCGTATCGACTTACTCGGAAGAAGAAATGGCGGGAGCTTTTCGGGCAAACTTCCCGTGAGGAAACGCCGGACAGTTACCGTCCGCGCCCGTTCAGCCGCAGCTATGTGATGCATCTCGAAGACTGGTACGCGCAGAGTCATCCGGATGAGGATTTCGCGGAGACCTTCGCCGTCTGGCTTACGCCCGGGCTGGATTGGCGCAAGCGTTACGCGCGCTGGAGGGCTCTCCAAAAACTGGAATACGTCGATGAGTTGATGCGCTCGTTAGCCGGCAAACCGCCGATTCACATGCCTGAGTATCGCGTCGCCGATTACGACTGCTCTGAACGTCAAGCTCAAGACCTACTACGCGCGCAAACGCAAGCTTTACGAGGATACATATCCGGATTTCTACGATGCCGATTTGCGGCAGCTGTTCAGTGCGCCGGCGGGAATCAAAGCGAGCGTCTATCTGCAACGACGACGTCGGCGATTACTGAATGCCGATCTGCCAATGGACGAACGAGAAAAAGTTCCGGGTGAACCAGCTTCTGCCCGGCTGACCCGCCGCTGCGACCAGCTTGGGCTTCACGTGCTCAATGATGATCCACAACAGGATTTTCGCGTCTCCGCATTTATCACCACGCTGGTGATGAATTATCTTTTCACCGGCAAATTCAAACGCACCAAATAGCGTGAAAAAGAAACTAAAAGTCCTCGTGCTTTTCGACGGCACAAGTCCCACAACAGTCGATCAGGATTTCACGAAGGAACTGAAGACGAAGGACTGGAAAACCGAGGCGGACGTCATGGCCGCGCTTGGTGCAGTCGGTCACACGGCCGAGCATCTTGCCATTTATGACGATGTCGATCTTGTGCGCCAGAAACTGGAGACCTTCGCTCCTGACATTCTTTTCAACCTCGTCGAACAGTTCCGGAACAATCCGCGGGTTCGATCAGAACATCGTTTCGTTTTTCGAGATGCAAGGCCTGGCCTTCACTGGCTGCGGCTCGACCGGTCTTACCCTTTGCAAGCACAAAGGCATTTCGAAAAAATCCTGCATTATCACGGTATTCATGTTCCTCATTTCGTCGTCATTCCGCGCGGCCAACGCATTGCGCGACCGAAACAGCTCAAGTTTCCAATCTTGGTAAAGCCGGTGAAGGAAGAAGCATCCTACGGAATTTCACAGGCGTCGTTCGTCGAGTACCGATGAGCAGTTCCGCGAGCGTGTAGCTTTTATTCACGAGAAATACAACAGCGACGCGATCGCGGAGGAATACATCGAGGGCCGCGAACTCTATGTGAGTTTGATAGGCAACATACGACTAACGGTCCTTCCCATTCGCGAGCTGGTTTTCCGCGAAGTGCCGCCTAACGAACCAAAGATTGCCACCTTCAAGGCGAAATGGGACGAGGAATACCGCAAACGCTGGGGATTGGAGAATCAGTTCGCCGAGGACCTCGATCCGCAGCTCGTCAGCCGAGATCGAGGAGACATGCAAACGCATCTATCGTTTGCTCACCATCGACGGCTACGCGCGCATCGACCTGCGGCTGGCGCCGGACAACAAGGTTTATTTCATCGAAGCGAACCCAAATCCAATTCTCGCCAGCGATGAAGACTTTGCGCTTTCAGCCGGGAAAGCCGGTTTGCCCTATCGCGCAACTGATCGACCGAATCGTGCGTCAGGGGATGAAAACGGTTCGCGATTAACGGAGAAAACATTTAGCGCGGAAGTCCGACCACGGCTGCGCGCCGCGTCATTCAGTCCGCAACGCTTGAAGCGGCTCAACATGCGCGGCGCGGCGCGCCGGGAAAAAACAGGCGAGCAAAGCGGCGGCGGCGAGCATCGTGCCGGATGCGACTAGCGCGAATGGATCGCTCGGACTGACCTGATAAAGAATCTGAGCAAGGACGCGGCCGGCCGCCAACGAAAGGAGAAGGCCGATCGTCACGGCCAATGCCGTTTGCAGCGCCCCTTGGCGCATGATCAGTGCGAAAATGTCGCGGCGATGGGCGCCAAGCGCCATCCGAATGCCGATCTCGCGCATGCGACAGGCGACCGCGTACGCTTTTACGCCATACACTCCGACGACGGCAAGGACCAACGCGATTCCACCAAAGACTCCGAAGAGCAACGCGCCGAGACGCACGATCCAGAGGCCGACGCTCTTTTCAAGTAAGATCGACAAACGGCGTAATGCTCAGGATTGGCAGATCGGGATCGATACTGCGTAATGTCTGCCGCATGGTGGGAATGAACGCGGCAACAGCGTGTCTATCTTTGTAGCAAGACGCACATGCAGGTAAACGTTGCCGTTGTAGCCTTGCGAGAGCGGCACAAACAATCGCCGCTTAAGGGTGTCGTTTTGCACGTCGTGGCGATGACTGCTAACGACACCGACCACTTAGCAAGTCGTTAGGCGAGCCATCTTTCGGCGGCTGGGTGTAACGAATGTGCTGACCGACTGCTTCCGTATTCGGGAAAAGCTTCCTGGCCATCTCCTCGTCAATGATCGCGACGCGGGGCGTATCTCTATTTTCGGCTTCGGCCTGGTGAAGTCGCGGCCGCGCAGGAGCTTTACACCGATTGCATCAAAATAGCCCGGCGTAATTGCGGTGAAAGAGCGCCTGCGCCAGGATCAGGCGCTTTCGGATCGGTTGGCAACGCTTCGCGCGCCGACATGATACGACGCGAGTTGGTAAAGTTGCCATAAGGCAACATTGTTCCTACTGCTGCCGTTTTCACCCCTGGTAAATCGCGCGCGCGTTGCACGGCGGCGAAAATCAGGCGACGCGCGTCAGCCGGATCCTTTTGATCAGCGAGAAATCCAACTCGGTAACCAGATCGCCGGCGGCAACGAAACCGGATTAAGTCCGCTCGCCTTAAGAGCGCCTCGGAAAAATAAGCCGGCGCTGAACAACAGCATGAACGAAAGCGCAATTTGCGCCATGACCGAGATGTGGCGAGGCGCAAAGAAGCGGCTGAAACGACCAATGCGTGCCGGTTCGCCGACTTGCTGCTTGAGATCGTTCATAAGATCGGCCTTTGACGCTTTCAACGCCGGGCCGAGGCTGAAAAGCATGGTGGCGATGAGGCAGAACAAAAAGTGACGGCAAGGACGGTCGCATCCGGCCGCAATTTGACGACGAAGGAAAAATTCATCGAGCCGAGCAGTCGTGCGAGCGAATGGAGCAGGAGATCGTTGCACCAGACGCTGACGACGAGTCCGACTAAGCCGCCGCAGATGGCGAGCAGCAAACCTTCGCAGAGTAATTGACGCACGATTCGCCAACGCGATGCGCCAACCGCCAGACGCAACGCGATTTCTTTGGAGCGCGCGGTGCCGCGGGCGAGCAGCATGTTCGCAAGATTCAAGCTGGCGATGAGCAGGACCGCGCCGGCCATTCCCATCAATAACGTACCGATGAGCGTTACCGGCCCGTCATCTTCTGGTGACGTGCTGATGCTGAATCGCGACGGTTTATGAATCTGTAACTCTCGCGCGCCTTCTGCATCGGACGGCTGAATAGCGTTGAATCGCCGAGTGAGCGCCGGCAGACGCGACTTTGCAGTTTCGATCGTGATGCCCGGTCGCAGACGTGCGGTAAGATTCAGCGCATAGTTTTTGGCTCCGCCAAATCGTGCAGAGTTTCGAGTCGGCGAACGCGGAGCCGAGGGACGAATGGACGCCGAGCGGCAACCAGACATCGGGCGCAACGAGCGCGCTCACTCCGCTAAATCCATCGGGGGTGACGCCGATTACAGTATGCGGCCGCCCATTGATCTGGAGATTGCTGCCGATGAAATCGTTGCGGCCTCCCATGCGCTTCCAAAACGCATAACTGGCGACCACCACCGGTATGTTCGCGTTCGGACGGCATTCCTCCGCGGTATAAAAGCGGCCGCGCACCGGCTGCACGCCCATAAGCGAGAAGAAATTTTCTGAAGTCAGAAAGGCAAAACTCCGCCGCATCTCGTGATCGCGACCGATTCCGGCGACGCCGAACTCTAGCGCGGCAAGATCGACAAACAGATCGCCGCTATTCTCGCGCAGATCGCGATATTCGGTATGCGAGAATTGGCGGTAATCGTGGCTGGCGTTTTGGCGCGCTGTGAAGATGCCTACCACTTCGTTGGCTCGCAGCGGAATCATCGGACGCAACACGACGCCATTGACGAGGGCGAAAATGGCTGAGTTAACGCCAGATGCCCAGTGCCAATGTCACAATCGCGAGCAAGGTGAATCCGGGCGATTTGCAAAGCTGCCGCACCGCGAATCGAAAATCATTCATCTGGATTGTAATCTGTGGTTGTCGTTTTCATTCAGGCAGCCAGTCGGTCCTCCACGACTTGGCCATCAAGCAAATGCACTGCGCGTTCAGCGTGGCCGGCGAAACGTTCGTCGTGCGTAACCATGCAGATCGTTGCGCCACCGACGTGCAGCTCCTTTAGCAGATCCATCACTGCTTCACCGTTCCGTGAGTCGAGGTTTCCGGTCGGTTCGTCGGCGAGCAGAATCGCTGGTTTACCGGCAAGCGCCCGGGCAACGGCTACGCGCTGCTGTTGTCCGCCGGAGAGCTGACCGGGCAAGTGTTTAGCCCGATGCGCCATGCCCACGCGCTCAAGCGCCTCAATGACAGCAGTTTTACGCTGAATCGCGCTCAATCCGCGGTATGTCAGTGGCAACTCGACGTTTTCATAAACTGTGAGATCGCCGATCAAATTAAAGCTTTGAAAAATAAAACCGATCTCGCGATTGCGAATGCGCGCCCGATCGGCAAACGAGAGGTTTGCGACCTCTGTGCCCTTTAGCGCGTAACTTCCGGCCGAAGGCGTATCGAGCAGCCCCAGGATCGACAACAACGTCGTCTTGCCGCAGCCTGAGGGCCCGGCGATGGAAACATATTCGCCGTCGTGGATGTCGAGATGAACTCCGGAAACCGCGTGGGTTTCGACCTCATCGGTAAGGAAAATCTTTCTGACATCACTGAGCCGGATCAAAGGAGTCGATCCGTTTCCGGCTGACGTTTGCATCGGCTGGTTTGAAATAAGTGAGGTTATGCTCATTTGGTGTGTGGTCGGATTTTTGAAGTGAGATGCGCACGGGACCACGTGTGGATTCAAAAATTTGATATCGCTGTTGGCGACAACGATTACGCGCAACGACCCAGCGGTGCGCAGCCTTTGCGCCAGGTTAAAATCCGCAATTCGGGCGCGCGGGAAAACGCCGGCTTGCCGCACGCGCAACTGATTGGCCAGATCGCCCGGCAGGGGATGAGGATGGTTCGCGATTAACTCGGAGCAGTTACAGCCACTTCTTTACCTGCGGCCAGAACTCTCGCACGTTCGCTTTCAAATCGTGGCAGAGATAAATATGCATCCGTCGCTCGAAAGGCATCGCCCAGGGGCTGCTCACGATTTGGCCCAAATCCTCCACTGACGCGAATTGCTCGCGCTCATTGTCGTCTCGCGTATCCAGGACCAAAGCAACCTCGCCGGTCCAATCACGCGGTCCCCACAGAAAATAATTCTGATGCCCGGAAATCGCCGGTGGCAGCCCGAACTTGGGACCAAAGAAATCGATCGCTCCAGCCTCGCCATAGTTTTGGCAGAAGATGGCAGCGCGTTTCTTATCTTCGGGACGCAGGTGATTATAAACATGCCCGACGGAGCGCAACCATTTCTTGCCAGCCAAATTGATCGGCGAAAATCTGTGGCAGCGGCGCCGTGTGCGATGTTTCAGTGCGCGGCGGTTGCAGCCCAATAGCTCGCATGTACGCGACGAGTTTGCCGGGCGGCAAAATCGGCACCACCAGTCGGAGCAAGTAGCGCGCCAGCCGCGATCGATGAGGACGAGCAATCCCGGTTTGGACCCATGCTCAATCGGTTGGCGAAAACGCGCTCCACGGCCACGCCTCCCGCCGCAAAGAGCATCGGATACGCAGGTGCGAGATAATAACTTTTGCCGTGCAAAATGATGAACTCGGCGAGCATGACCACGTATATGATTCCAAGCGCGATGTAGCGCCTCCCGTCGCGTCGAACCGAACACCAGCACAACCCAGCGAGCCATAACGGAAGCGTTCCCGGATTCATGAAAACAATCTGCTGCACGATGAATTGCGCCGGGCCCAGCGCGACGTTTTTGTCGCTGTGAGCGATGTTAGCTCAGTAGCTCGTGCGTAGGCCAATGATGTTGCGCTTGCCATAGAATGTTCGGCAAGCGCGACGGCAAACGCGATCAGGCCACCGAACCAGATCCATTTCTCAGCAGAAATGACGGCGCTCCGGCGTGAGCAGCAGCGCGATGAAAATGCCGGCGCCGAAGAACGCCGTGGAATGTTTGTTTTCGAGACCGAGTCCCAGCAGAACGCCGAACCAAAGCCAAAGGGTCGATGAGCCGCCGTTGATAATCCGGACCAGCAGATACACGCATCCCATCCAGAACAGCGGCTCAAACGCGTTCATTGAGAAAAAATTGCCGACAGCCAAATTGAACAGCGCACAGAGCGAGCCCGCGCAGGCGAGCGCAATTGCCCACGCGCGTCCGCCCAGTTCACGCGCGATCAATCCTGTGATTGCAACGGTCGCCGCGCCCGCCAGCGCCGGGGAGAAACCGAATCGCAAACAATGAGTTGCCGAGGAGAGCTTCGCTCAGTCGCAGCAGCAGGATCGACAACGGAGGTTGGTCGACGTATCCGAAGGCGAGATGCTGACCGCAGGCGATGTAATAGAGCTCGTCGCGAAAATAGCCGTAGCGCCCATTTGTCAGGATGATGGACGAGGAGGGCTACCGCGCTGAAGAGAATTATTAGAATTGGTTCGGCGCCGGAACGCCTTTGGCTCACCGCTACTGGAATCGCCTCGCGCATCGTTCGAGTAATTTCTTGGACTACGCAGAACTCGGTTCGGCGGAGTGTCGCTTGAACGGCTTTACTCTTTACAATCCCGCGAGACTACCTGTTCCCATAAAAAGCGCGGGGCGCGCAGCTTCTTTTTCGGCTAAGCTGAGATATGAGCGTGCAAGTTTATGGATGCAATCATGTGGCCATCGAGGTGGACGACATCGAGAAGGCGGTGGCGTTTTACAAGGACGTTTTCAATCTCGAACAAATGAGCGGCGGCGAAGGCGATGCCTTTTTCAAATTGGGCGAACATCAGTTCCTCGCGATTTTCGAAGTGGAAAAGGTGCAACCGGCAAACATTCGCCATTTCGGGATCATGGTTCGCGATGAAGCGCAGCTGGCGGAAGTTCGAAAGAAACTCACAGAAAAATATAAACTCAAACTGGAGCCGCCGTTTCGCTGCGATTTTCGCGATCCGTGGGGCAACCGGATCCAGGTTGTCGATCTTCACGATGAATCGCTTGTCTGGCTCTTGCCTTATGGCGAAGTCAGAAGGCCGGCATCAAATTCGACACTGAAATAAATCAATGCAGCTCGTTTTGAGAGCGATGCACGATTCGTCCGTGGCGACTGGATGATGCGAGGTCGCTGGCGAAGCACGCGAACAATCGCAAAGGTCTGGCTCGCTCTGCGCGATCTCTTCCGCATCCGTACACGATGCAGGATGCGCAGGAGTTCTTACGGCGAACGATAAGCGAACAGCCGACAACGCTTTTTGTATCGACGTCGACAGCAGAGGCTGTCGGCGGTATAGGCATTCGAGTGGGGCATGATGTGCATCGACATACTGCCGAACTAGGTTACTGGCTCGGCGAGAAATTCTGGGGCCAGGGCATCGTGAGTGAGGCGGTCGGGGCCTTCAGAGCACTTCTGCTTTACCAATTTTTCCGCTTCGCCGGGTTTACGCCGAACCGTTCGCAAACAATCCGGCGTCAAGCGCGTGTCCTGGAGAAAGGCCGGTTTTTTCGAAGGTCGCCTCAAGAAACAACGTCATCAAAGACGGAAAGCTTCTCGATTCACTCCTCTACGCGAAGACGAGGTAGAAAATTGACGTCGTTGTGCCTGAGCTGAATGGCCGCAGGCTTATCTCGCGCTGTGACCGTACATCGCTGCCCACTTCACCGTGGACCTCGTGGTCGCTCTCCTGTTGGCGAAGGACGGAATTAGAATCTGCCTGAACAGCCTGTTTTGTGTCTGCGCAGCCCGAAAGTAACGACCAGGATGCAATGAGGCCAACAAGCAAACGGATGACCATTTTGCTATGTCGATCTTTGGAGACGGCAAGTCAAGCGATTCATCGGATTTCCGATTTGTAGGGCGTCTGCTGTCCAGACGCCAATTTAATTAGTTCGGCGTTTCACAGAAAACGCCCTACAATTTCTTGTATGATCAAAGTACGGCCCAGGGAGATCACTCAAAGATCAGGAATAAATGATTTCATTTATCGTTCTCGCCTACAATGAGGAGCTAGAGCTTACCTCTACACTCGAAGCCGCGATTCGCGCTGCGGCTTCTGGCGCGGCTCTAGCCGTTCGAAATCATCGTGGTTGATGATGCATCGACGGATGCGACGCCAGAAATCGCCGAGCAAGCGGGCGCCCGAGTCGTCTCGATCCACCGACGGCAAATCGCGGCCGCCCGAAACGCCGGCGCGCACGCGCAGCTCAGGGTGAATATCTGTTCTTCGTTGACGCCGATACGCGGATCAATCGGACGCACGTTACCGAAGCGATGGCTGCTGCTCGAGGCGGGTTACGCTGGCGGCAGCGCGCGCGGAGTCATGGATGGATTCATCCCATTGCTGGAGCCGCATTCTCGTTACGCGCGTTCTGCACCCTTTATTTTGGCCTCAATCTCGGCGCAGGCGCATTTCTTTTCACCACCCGGCGCAATTTCGAGGCGACTGGCGGTTTCGATGAGCAATACTTTGCCGGAGAAGAAGTTTATTTTAGCCTCGCGCTAAGAAAACTTGGCCGTTTCAAAGGTGCTGCGGGAACCTGGTTGTCACGTCTGGCCGGAAGTTGCGCATGTATTCAGCCAGAGAAATTCTTGGCACGCTCTTTATTATGATCTTCGGCGGGCCCCGCATGGCGCGGTCGCGCGCGAGACTGCGTATCGTGGTACGATGGCAAACGCGAAAGCAGATGCGGCATACGAATGACGCAGATGCCGCCGCGCGCGATGCTCAGTGCATGGGTTGCCAAAATGCGGTTCTTCGTCTAGATTAGCGCCTTCGTTATGGCAGAGAGCAACGCAAACGTTGAGTCTCAAGGAGTTCCAACTGCATGAAAAAGATACCGGCAGCGCGGATGTGCAGGTCGCACTTCTGACCCGCCGGATCGAGCATTTGACCGAACACCTTAAGACCAACCGGCAAAGATCACTCCTCGCGTCGCGGCCTGCTTAAGATGGTCGCGCAACGCCGGAGTCTGCTCGATTATTTGAGCAAAACGAAAGCCGATCGTTATAAAAAACTGATCGACAAACTGAACCTGCGCAAATAACGCGGACCTCGACGGTTCGCGTCCAACTGTTTGAACTGCTCGAAGCCGAAGTAAATTAGAAACACAACATAACCAGCAGTCCAGGCTGCAGTAATCACCTTGGATTTTAGGTTTTAGTTTCGGATCGTGGAGCTCGCCGTGGCAGCGATCATCGTGCGGGTTTAAAACCTACAGTCAGGGTGACCGGCCTGGAACTCGCACATCCAGGAAAAGTAAAATGCAACAGAAGGTCACGGCCCAAATTGGGGCCACTCACATCTCAATCGAAACCGGCAAAATCGCCAGACTCGCCGACGGCGCAGTCGTCGTCTCGTGCGGCGACACCATGGTGCTGGCCAGCGCCGTCTCGGCCACAACAATCAAGGAAGGCCAGGATTATTTCCCGCTCACGGTCGATTATCGCGAAAAAGCGGCAGCAGTCGGAAAATTTCCAGGCGGCTATTTCAAGCGCGAAGGTCGTCCCACGGAAAAGAAACGCTCACTTCGCGCATGATCGATCGGCCGCTCCGGCCGCTCTTTCCACAGGGATATTTTTACGACACGCAGATCATCTCGATTTTGCTCAGCGCCGACGGCGAAAATGATCCCGACATTCTGGCGATGAACGGCGCATCGGCCGCGCTTTGCGTTTCCGATATTCCGTTTGCCGGCCCGATCGGCGCGGTGCGCGTCGGCCGGGTGAACGGGCAGTTCGTCGCGAACCCGACGCACACGCGAACGCGACCGAAAGCGATCTCGATCTGGTTTATGTCGGCACCGAAAACGACGTCATCATGATCGAAGGCTCGGCCAGCGAACTGCCGGAAGCCGATTTCGTTAAGGCGCTCGAGTTTGCGCATGGACATGCGCGCGAGATGATTCGCGATTCAAAAGGAGCTGGCCGCGATGGTGGGCAAGCCGAAGCGCGAGATGCCGCTGCTCCAGGTGAATCAGGATTTGCTCGATATCGCTTATCGAGTCGCGGGCGATCGGATTGAAGGCGGCGCTCTACACCGAAGGCAAAGTCGCGCGCGCAAAGGCAATCGATGCGCTGCGCGAAGAAGTGAAGACGTCGATCCTGGAAAAACATCCTGAGGCCGACAAATTTTCGATCTCGCAAGCATTCGATTACGTCCAGAAGAAGGCGTTTCGCATCAGCATTCTGGAAAAACAGAAACGCGTCGATGGTCGCAGCTATCAAGATCTGCGTCCGATCTCGTTGCGAAGTGGGCGTTCTGCCGCGCGCGCACGGTTCGGCCATTTTCCAGCGCGGCGAAACCCAGGCGCTCGCTCTCGCTACGCTCGCGCCGATCGAAGAAGCGCAGATGATCGATGCTTACGGCGGCGGCGAACAATCGAAGCGGTTCATTTTGCACTACAATTTTCCGCCGTTCAGCGTGGGCGAAACAGGGCGGACCGGCGGGCGCCGAGCCGGCGCGAGATCGGCCACGGCGCGCTGGCGGAGCGCTCGCTCGAACCAGTTGTGCCGAGCGAAAACGATTTTCGTTACGCCATTCGCATCTCCAGCGAGATCATGGAATCAAATGGATCGACCTCCATGGCGAGCGTTTGCGGCGGAATGCTTGCGCTCATGGATGCTGGTGTGCCGGTCAAAACGCCGGTCGCGGGAATTTCCGTCGGGCTCGTCACCGAGCATGGCGAAGATCGGCAATTGAAACGCTACGAGTTGCTGACCGACATCATCGGTTCCGAAGATCATTTCGGCGACATGGATTTCAAGCTTTGCGGAACCGACGCCGGCGTCACCGGTTATCAGCTCGATCTGAAACTTCCCGGCATCAGCCACAAGATCATGGCCGAAGCGATTCAACGCGCAAAAGAAGCGCGCACGAAAATTCTCGAGCATCATGCGCGGCGCGCTCGACAAACCGCGGCCGGAGTTGTCGAAATACGCGCCGCGGATCGAGACGATCAAAATTAATCCGGAGAAGATCGGCGCGCTCATCGGGCCCGGCGGCAAGACCATCAAGGGCATCGTCGCGGAGACCGGCGCCGAAATTAATATTGAGGACGACGGCTCGGTGCACATCTACGCGACCAGCGGCGAAAGCATGGCGCGCGCGAAGGAAATTATCGGCGGCATGACGCGCGAGATCGAGATCGGCCAGACGTATCAGGGCCGCGTCGTCTCGACGAAGGAATTCGGCGCGTTCGTCGAAGTTTTCCCGGGCAGGGATGGCCTGGTGCACATTTCCGAGCTCGCGGATTTTCGCGTGAAACGGACTGAAGACGTTGCCAAAGTCGGCGACATTATTTGGGTCAAGTGCATCGGCATCGACGACAAGGGTCGCGTAAAACTTTCGCGCAAAGCCGCGCTGAAAGAACGCGCTGAACAAGAAACCGGACAGGCTGCGTAGCCGTACGCCGGAGTTGGCGACCCCGGCTGATCGACGACGCGGTTGGGTCTTGCGATTTTCCGGTGCAAGTCCGCCACGGCGAGAATTCGTCACTATGGCGAACAGCGGACGGTTGCGCTACATTTGATGAACAAGCCATCCATGATCACGCCCACGCGGCTTTCCTATGGCGTGCTCGCTGTCACAATCATTCTTGCAGGGCTTCTGCATCTTGGCGCGCCGCTGCTCGTCGTTCTTGTTTTCCTACTTTGCATTGCGCCAGCTTTATTTTCTCACGAAAAGAAAGTGGCTCGCTGTTGATCTTGTTTGGCGTTGTTGTGGCCGGGATTGCCGCGGCAGCAGTCATTCTCACTCGTGCCGCCATTCTCGCGTTGCCGGACGTGGCTGACACTTCGATTCCTTCAGCCAGCGCCTGGGCTCAGAAGCGCCAGATTGAATTGCCATTCACCGATTTTGAGAGTCTGAGAGCAGGTCGTGATCGACACGCTTGAAGCAGGAAGCGCATTACCTGCGAAACGTCGCTCAATTTTGCCAGAAGCACGACGGCGGTGCTGGTTTTCAGCATACTCGGAATCGTCGCGGCGGGGAGCCTGTTTTATTAAAACTGGCCTCGACCCTTACCGCGGCACGCATCGCGGTGAAGAACAATCTCTACTCCATTTGCTGCGATGAAGTTTCGACGCGATTCCGCGATTTCTATCGCAGCTTCGCCACGGTCATGGGCGCACAGATCACGATCTCGTTGATCAATACCGTATTGACCGCGATTTTCGTCCTCGCGGTTCGCCTGCCGCACGCGCCACTGCTTATTGCGATCACATTTCTTTGCGGGCTTGTGCCCATCGTCGGCAACCTGGTCAGCAATACGATCATTGTCTTCGTTGCTTTGACGGTTTCCTTGAAGCTGGCGATTCGGCGCTCTGGTGTTTCTGGTTGTGATTCACAAGCTGGAATATTTTCTAAACAGCAAAATCATCGGCGACCGGATTCGGAATCCGGTTTGGCTGACGTTGATCGCGCTGATCATCGGCGAACGGCTCATGGGCATCCCTGGCCTGATCCTCGCGCCGGTCGTATTGAATTATCTGCGCGTGGAAATGCTGACTGTCGAAGTGCGGTCCGTGCAGGAAAAGGTTGAATTGCGTTGAATCGCCTGCTCGCGAAGTTTTCGAGTTAAATCGGTAAGAACTTCTCGGTTTGTCACGATTCAACGTTTCAACGATTTCACGCTGACGGACGTCATGAAGGCCGGTTTTCTTGAGAAACTGATCGAGCGACTCGGGCGCATCGGGCCGGAGGAGGTTCAGAATTATTTCCTGCGCCTGGCGCAGGAGAAAGGTTTTCTGGAAACCGTTTTCAATGCCATCCAGGAAGGCATCATCGTGACCGATTCGAAAGGGTCGGATCACTTATCTGAACGATGCGGCCTGCAAATTGTTCGGACTGGAGGCAGCGGACGCCATCGGAAAACGGCTCGACGAACGCGTTCGTGGTCTCGATTGGGAATCGCTTACTCAAAGCGGCGGACCGCTCAGTCGTGACATGGAAATTTTTATCCGGAAAATCGCTTCATCAATTTTTACATCGTGCCGTTGATGATCGAACATCGCGAAGCGGCTGACGTAGCCGGAGTCGCTGAGCGTCCGGACATCGCAGGCTACGGCGAGTCGACGGACTACGGCACGGGCGTCACCAGACCCCGGCCACAGCGAGACAGGTTGGACACGTCATGATCCTGCGCGACATCACCGAGAGCCGGCGCACAGCGCAGCAAACAATTGAGTCGGAGCGCTTGAATGCGCTTACGTTGCTGGCGGCAGGCGTGGCGCACGAGATTGGCAATCCGCTCAACTCGCTGCACATCCATTTGCAATTGATGGAGCGCAAAGCACACGAACTGGACGACGATGCGAAGGCAGAACTTCAACAATCGATTGACGTCGCCCGTTCCGAAGTTCGACCGGCTCGATTCCATTGTCACGCAGTTCCTGCGCGCGATCCGGCCGTCGCAGCCGCAACTCCATCCGGAGAATGTGAACACGATTGTCGAGGAAGCGGTGCGCTTTTTCACTCCAGAAATTCAAGACCGCGACATTGTGGTCGAACAGGAACTCCGCTCGGACCTGCCTTTGCTCCAGACTCGATCGTGATCAGATGAAGCAGGCTTTTTACAACGTGATCAAGAACAGCCTCGAAGCCATGAGGCGCCGCGGCACTCTGCGCATTCGCACCGACTATGGACGACACGCACGTCCTCGTCAGTTTCGTCGATACCGGCGGTGGCATGTCGGCCGAAAACTTGAGCCGCGTTTTCGAGCCCTATTTCACCACCAAACCGTCCGGCACTGGTCTTGGATTGTTAATTGTTCGCCGCATTGTGCGCGAACACGGCGGCGAACTTTCCATCGAGAGCAGCGAGGGCAAAGGGCTCACGCTTACGATTCGATTGCCGTATGTCGAGAAGCGCATTCGAATGTTGGAAGCGGGAGAAAGCAAAATGCCACTTCAAGAAGCCGTTATTCCATGAATGTGCGCAAGACGCTATTAATCACCGCCAAATCCTTTTTTCAACCACCCTTCGAACTGACGAAAAAGGAGTCGGAGGTAAGCTCCGGGCGATTGCTTGAAAAGTTCGATAATGCGCGGACTCAGGTCTTGCCTCGGGTTCATCAATTGTTCCGGACAGATGCACATTGGTCCAGAGATAGCCGCCCTGCTTGCGACTAAAGACTTCTTCAGGATTCGGCAGCCAATCGAGATATTCGCGGGTAAGCCCGAGTCTGATCGTGCCACGCAACCGACGGCTGTTCGATCGAGATTTCTCCCTCGATCCGGAATTTTCCTCGTTCTTCGATAGCAATGTCCTCGATGTCAATCTTCGGATAGCGCCATGCAAAGCTGAGCGAACAATCAGTTCAGCGCCAAATGTTCGAATGATTTCTTCTGCGCGAGCTCAGCGAGCTTTTCCAGAAGCGGAAGATTGTCGATCCGTCCGTCATCGCATCGCAGACGAGCCTTCGCCGGACGAGCTTTCCAGCTTCGGATCTTTTCCGGCCCAATGAAGATCGCCGAAAGCGCTGCCGGCTCAAATGCTCTTTCCATTCAGCGGGTAGCCACGTGCGAATCGGGACCTGATTGAAGTTCGCTCTTGAAATCGATGCTCTTATCTTGCCCGATGCCGGCGCGTTCGCCTGAGCCGTGAATGCTTCCGTCGCTGCTCGAATTTGATGCCAGATCGATATCGTAAATCGTCAGCGAGCGTCTTGGTGATGAGAAGATGCGCACGGCGCAGATCAAGATCGGGAAGCAAGCGCCATCTTCAGTGCTTCCGCCCGTGGCAACAGTATTCGAAATCGGGACCGTGAGGCGTAATGAGCAGTTGCGTGCCGAAAAATCCGGCCCGCTCGCCACGAAATCGCCAGGTTACATTGGCCTGCTCCGATTCAATCCTCTCCAAATACACCCTGTTCGGCAAAAAAATTGCGAACCACGGCTTGGGCTCGACTGCTTCGGGGTTCGCCTCGTAAATCTGGATTTCGACGTCGCCCGATTGAACGTGCACGTCGGTGAACCTCCACTGCCGCACGAATACGCCCAACGGATCGAACCTGGCGCGTGATGCCGCGAGCGTCGAGTGACTTCATCGCTTTCTCTCCATTGCTGCGCCTCGAAACTTTCGGCTTTGCGCGGTCAATGCGCCGGTGCGTCGGATCGGCGAGTAGCGGCCGCTGGGAAATGCAAGCCTTTCGCCGTTTCATTTTCCATGCGCTGCGCGAAATGCGTCGCTTTCGATGTAATGAGTGAGCAGCGGACTGAAAAACGGTCGTCCCGATCGCAGGCTGCGATCACGAAAAAATCGCAATCGCTGCCGGGCAAATCAGTAGTTTCCTTCGCAAGGCGAGAAGGACTGACGAAGTTGAATGTACGAAATCGACAATGACGAATGACCAGCTCGAACGTTCTTGTCGATTCTTGCTTCGTCATTCCTTCGTCATTCGTCATGGTGCTTCGTCATTTCTTTGTCATTCCCAGTTGCGCAAACAGAAATGCGTAAATGTCGGCCAATTGTTTGATGCGCTCGCTCAAGGCGGTGCCGATGCCGTGACCTGCGCTGGAGCTCGTCCGCAATAGAATCGGATTCTCGGATTTGTTCGCTTCATCCAGGCGCGCGATCATTTTGCGCGAATGATATGGCGCGACCCGCCCGTCGTTCGCGCCGGTCATCATCAGAATGGACGGATATTTCGTTCCATCGACAACGTGATGGTATGGCGAGTAAGCATAAAGCGCCTTGAATTGCTCCGGATCTTTTACCGTGCCGAATTCGGTCACGTTGAAGGCGCCGTTTGGCGCGAGCTCGACCCGCAGCATGTCGTAAATGCCTACCTGAGGACACGACCGCCCGCATCAAATCGGGATGCTGCGTAATCATCGCGCCCATCAGGAGGCCGCCATTGCTTCCTCCCTGGATCGCGAGTTTTTCCGGGCGCGTGTATTTTTCTTTGATCAAATATTCCGCGGCAGCCGCGAAATCATCGAACACGTTTTGCTTTTTCGTGAGATTGCCGGCCTTGTGCCAGTCTTCGCCGAACTCGCCGCCGCCTCGAATATTCGCCACCACATAAACGCCGCCGCGATCGAACCAGAGCCGGCGCGTAAAATCGAAATTCGGCGACATGCTGATGCCGTAGCCGCCGTAGCCGTAAAGCAGCGTCGGGTTCTGCCCGTCCCGTTTCATTCCTTTCCGGAAAACGATGTTGAGCGGAATCTTCGTGCCGTCCTTTCGAGGTTGCGAACTCGCGCGTCACTTCGATGTCGGCAAATGAGACCGGCGACGTGCTGCGCAAGGCCGTCTTCACCGGCTCGGTTTTTCCTTGCGCGCAATGGAACCAGGCCGCCGGCTCGGTGTAACTCACATCGCGAAACAGAAGCGAGTTATCCTCCAGAGCGACCATTTCCTGCACAGCCGATATTTTTGGAATCGGGATGATTGTTTCGCCTTTGCCGTCCAGACCCAAAGCGCCGAATCTGAGACGGGCCGCCGAGCAGATCGCCAACATACAAGCGCGTCGGCTGTCGGAACGATTTGTTGGATGACCGCTTCGCCAGCTGGAACGATCTCAACCGCGTTCGCTCAATTCCGGCGTCTCGAGCGGCAAGCGCAGAATTTTCCCGCGCGGCGCGTCGGCGCGCGAAAGAAGATAGAGCGCGTTATCGCGTCCCAGGCGCGCGGCCTTGATCTGATCGCTGAATTGCGTGATCTGCTTCCATCGCTTCGGCGATCCGGCCCGAGCAGGTAATGCGCAAAATCGCCGCCATCGCCGTTCGCCACGGTCGCGAGAATGTATCGGCCGTCGCGCGAAGCTTCGAGCACGATCTCTGCGATCCGCGGAAAGTCTTTGCCGATCGAATAAGTGTCCTCGGTGTCAGGCGTGCCGAGTTTGTGAAAATAAACCTGCTGATAAAAATTCAGGTCAGCTTCGGGCCGCTCACCCTTTCGTGGGAAAACGCGTGTAATAAATTCCGGTGCCGTCCGCGTTCCACGCCGCGCTGCCGCCCGCGGTCGGATATTGCACGTGCGCGATCGTGTCCGGCAGCGCTTTGCCCGTTGCGGTTTCGTAAAAGTGAAGCGTGCCGTCTTCGCTGCCGCCTTTGGAAAGCGAGACCGCGACATATTTGCCATCCAGTGACGGCACAAACCAATCGATCGCCGTCGTGCCTTTGGCGTCCAGCGCGTTCGGATCGAGCACCACTTTCTCCGATTTGAGATCGTCGGCCGACGCGAGCGTCACCAGCAGCGGTTGCTGCTTTGGCGGCTGGAATTTCATCGCGAACAAAATTCCCGGTCGCGAGACGAGCGAGGAATAGCTCGGGCGAAGTTTTCGCGTGCCACTCCGTCAATTGCTTCTCGATCGCCGCCCGATCCGGCAACTTGTCGAGATAATGCGCGCGTCCGCTGATTTTGCGCGTCCGACCACGCCTTCACCTCCGGGTCATCATCTTTTTCGAGCCATTGATAGGGATCTTCCACCGTCACTGCCGTGGTATTCGTTCGAAACAGGTTTCTTCGGCGTCTGCGGCGCGGGCTCGGCAGCGGGCAGATTGACCAGACGCCAGTGCGCTTAACGCGCAGATCAAAAACAGGAAACGATTCGCTCTCATGGAATGAGGCTGCGCGGTGACGAGAAGCCACGATGGCCGGAGTCGGTAGCCCGGCGAGATTCGACGTCGCTGAACGCGCGCGCGATCACCGATGCCACGGCTGGACGCCAGCGGCATATTTTGGATCTTTGACCTGCTTGCGGACGGCTGCAGAAGAGCTTGCTGATTCCCGTCAGGCTCACATGATTGGCGATGAACGACGGGAGTAAAGCCAGCCGCTGTCGGTGTAAATGGAATAAGTGGCGCGAGTCTTGATTGCGCCATCGGGCTCGAGCAGCCATCTGCCCTCGCAAACTTTTACTCGCACGACGCCTTTCTTTTCAGGCGGGCCGAGGTCGTTCGCCGGCGACCATTGACTCATGAAAACGCAAGCCATCAGCGGCGGGCCACGACTTCTTCCAGACGCGCAGTGTGTAATCGCGGTCTGCGCAAACTTTTGGCGAGAGCCGTTGATAACCAACGATCGAATCGCCGTCTCGTCTGATCAGTCGGCACTCGGTCGTGTAAGGCATGAACTTTGGATAATTCTGGAAGTCGTCGATCACTGCACAGACGGCGTGAGTGGGCGCGTCAATCGGGCCGACAGCTTTAAACTCCTTGAGCGGCGAACCCGGACGCGCGCGGCTGTAGATCGCGACATCGTTTTCTCGAACGGCGACAGTTTCCAGCCACTCGTCGCTGCGAATGGTCCTTCAGCAGCGAACAGCCGATTGGTGCAACCGGCGAGAAAAATGCGACATCAGACCGTGAAAAATTCGCTGGTGCACCGCGCGATGATACATCGTCTTCTAGCACCAGCGCCATCAGATACTGGATGCTAGATCCTTGATACTGTGATAAAAATCTGAGCATCTAGCAGTATAGAATCCAGCATCGCCAATGAACTCTACAGCCCACCATCCTCATTGTCGATGACGAGAAGCACACGCGCGACGGCCTGCGGCGTTTGCTTGAGAACGATTACGACGTGTATGTCGCGGCGGATATCGCCGGTGCGATGGATGTGCTCGACCGCGAGCAGATCGACGTCCTTCTCACCGACCTGCGCCTCGGCAGCGAAGATGGAATGACCTTGATCGATCGCGCCCTGAAAATGCCGCGTCCCCCGATCTGCATCATGATGACGGCCTACGGCTCGGTCGATGTCGCGGTCGAAGCGATGAAACGCGGCGCCTACGATTTTGTGACCAAGCCGCTCAACCTGGACAAGGTCGAATTGCTGATCGCGCGCGCGCGTGCAAGGCCGCAAACTCGAGCAGGAAAATCGCGCGCTCCGGCAGCAGAGTGGACGAGCGTTACGGCCTCGAAAACATTTGGGGCGACTCGGCCGCGTTGCATGAAGTGCTCGACACGATCCGGCAGGTCGCACCTTCCTCGGCCAACGTGCTCGATCGAAGGCGAGAGCGGCACGGGCAAAGAGTTGGCGGCGCACGCCATCCATAATTTGAGCCGCCGCAACAAGGCGAAATTTGTGGCGGTGCATTGCGCCGCGCTCTCGCCGCAACTTGCTCGAGAGCGAACTGTTCGGTCACGAGAAAGGCGCATTCACCGGCGCGCACGAACGCCGCATCGGCCGATTTGAGCAGGCCAACGGCGGCACGATTTTTCTCGACGAAGTGGCCGAGATCGATCCGAGCACGCAGGTCAAATTGCTGCGCGTGATGAGCGAGGAGCGCGCCTTCGAGCGCGTCGGCGGCAATCAAACGCTGCGCGCGGATGTGCGGCTGATCGCGGCCACAAACAAGAATCTCGAGACAGCTCGTGCGCGAGGGAAAATTCCGCGACGATCTTTTCTTTCGCCTGAACGTCGTGCGCATCACCATGCCGCCGTTGCGCGAACGAAAGGAAGATATTCCGCTTCTCGTCCGCGGATTTTTGCGTCATTTCTGCAAGGCAAACGACAAGCCACTTGTCGATCTAACGCCCGACGCGATGGATGCGCTCCTCACTTACAATTGGCCCGGCAACGTTCGCGAGCTGCGCACCGCGATCGAGCACGGCGTCGTCATGGCCACCGGCCCAAAAATCACCTTGCGCGATCTCCCGATGGCAGTGCGGCAAGCAGCCGGCACAGCGTCGCCCGGCGGAATTTCAGCCGCGAAGGCTTTCGGGCGAAAAATCGAGTCCGCTCGATCTGCACGAGACGGAGAAGAAATTGATCATGCAAGCGCTTGCCGCGACGAATGGCAACGTGACCGCCGCCGCCAAAAAGCTCGGCATCAGCCGGCGAACGCTGCATCGAAAGATCAACGAAATGAACCTGGCCAAATCGACGAAAGCGTCGTATGGCGGGCTTGTGAATTAGAGAGAAACGAGGATTCAGAGGAAAAACCATCCCCGAGCCCGGTCTACTTTGGCGCCAGCGAGCGACGACTTTTCGAAGCCGGCGGGTCGCCTCGCAACGGGTCCCAAAACGGCAGGAGTTTCAATTGACCGTAGCCGATGGAGCCGGGACGATTAGTCACACGATCGCAAGCTGCTCACAGGCGAGATCCTTTTCGTCAACCCACGCGGCAATCACGTCGCCAGATACTTGACTAGTTCAGCGCCACCAACTGCATCCTTTGTTAAGTGAGAGAACTCAACTGCCCGCGAGCCTTCGCAACGGCCTCACTTTTCTCGGCCAAGACCAGCGTCAATCAAACCAAGCACGCAAAAGTGCGGGACCGTAATTTGGTTGGGCATCGATGATTTTCTGCTGCTCCAGTCGCGTGCGGCACTAAACGCCGACCGCGCCTTGGCTTCGTCGTTCGTCATCCGAGCGATAACACCTTCTGCAAAATGACGATTGAAAACGACATTTTCGTTAGCCAAGCGTAATCGGATTCTCGCCTGTCGCGACTAGGGCATCATTCGCACCACCGGCATCACGTTCGGCGAGTGCGCAAAGAGCCAGTAATTAGCGATGGTTTGTGTCGCGCTCGAATTCGTCGCCCTGATTTCGTCGATCGAGCTACGTAAAGGCCGAGTATCGGCTCTCCAATCAAGTTCGACGAATGCGCGCGCTGCTTTATCTCGAGATTGTTCGGTTCAATAGGTTCAATACGCGGTCCAACAAAGACTCGGTTTCTGCATAGCGCCGGAGAAGCTGGTAACTCAGCGCAAGCTCGCTCCAGCGTAAAAACATTGCGTGGATCCAGATCGGCTGCGCGTTCCGAGGATTTCGTAATGGCGTCCTCCCAGCGCCCGCGACGCCTCTGGATGTAGCCCTCAGCTCGAAAACGCGGGGATCATTTGGAAGGGCCCGGGCAGCGACTTCCAGTTCGGCCAGAGCGTCGCTGTAATTCAGATATCCGGCGATAGAGATTTTCTGCGCGTGCGAGATGGGTTTCTCCGGCATCGGGAAAAGCCGAGACGCCGCCTGATTGCCGCTTCGGCCATCGCCAGACGCGCGCTGATACGAGTCGTGACCAAGAAAGCTAAAGAAGGTCGTTGAGAATATGCGAGCTGACAGTAAGCCTGGAAGAACGTCGGGTCATGCCCGACATGGCCTGATTCAGCAGATCGACTGCCTGCAGCAAGTTCGCGTCTCCGGTGGCGCTAAAAATCGGTGCCGAAAGAAGAATCCCGGCCTGCGCGTAGAGCTCAAAGGCAGTCAAATCGGCAGTTGGCTTGCGCGTCGATGTCCGTTTCTCAGCAGTTGAAATTTTGGCGTGCAGTTGCTGTGGCAACTTCTTGCGCAATCTCACTGGGAATTGCGAATGCCTCGTTGAGGTCTCGCTCGTATTCGTCCGCCCACACCCCGACGTCGGTGCGAGTGTCCACCAACTGCGCGTTTACCCGCACCCCGCTACTAGAACGTCGCGCGGTTCAGCCTTCCACCACATGTGAAACGCCAAGCGCGCGCCCGATCTGACGCAAATCCCGCTTG
>ERZ1370068.7502-contig-6415_pt1 | contig 71349 bp, 92 predicted proteins | sample MGYA00561227_ERZ1370068 | MGnify/ENA primary metagenome ERZ1370068 (study PRJEB38410, sample SAMEA6850437) | metagenome | study: Metagenomic assessment of the ecological functions of the soil: analysis of the soil microbiota associated with the...
AGGTCGGCGTTCAGTGCCGCGCGGCGTGGCGAGGATGCTCTCTCCAGCACCAGCGTCGGGTCACACCTGGCTCGCCGCCCAGTAGAGAAGTCGGACTTGATGGCGCTGAACATCCAGCGCGCTGCCGGCGGCGGCGGCGCTAGGCGCTCGGCGGCTGTCGGCGCATAGGCGAGCGGGCATGAGCAGCACCAGCGCCGCAGCGCGCCGCGTGGCGCAGCGCGAATTGCATGCAAGAAGGCGCGCCGGCCGAGATGCCGACGATCGCGGCGCGCGGGATCCTGAGCGCGTCGAGCAGGCAGGCGTGCGCGTCGGCCTGCGCCTGCGGCGTGGCGTCCGCGCGCTGCGGCGTGCGCAGATAGCCGAAGCGCGACGGCGCCACCACGCGAAAGCCGCGCGCGGCGAGATCGCGCGCCGCGTCCAGCGCCTGGTCGAAGCCGCCGCCCATGCCATGCACCAGCAGCACCGCCGGCCCCTCGCCAGACCACCGCGTACTCGATCGGGCCGCAGCGGGTGTCGACGACTTCGCTGCCTGATCGCAACGCGCGCCTGCGCCGCGCAGCCGAGGTCCGAGCGGCAACTTTGGCGTAGACCAGCGCCGCGGCTTGCCAGCGACCACGCCGCCAAGGACGGCGAGCTATGGGCGGCTTTCCGGACGCGCGCACGGCGCAAAGCGTACGCCGTTTGACCCATGTCCTCGCGCGCCAGTTGTTGACGAGATCATTACCGCCCGCTGAGCCGTCTACTTCGGGGCGGAGCGGAATACCAGGAAAGTACTGGCGCGGCAGGAAGCCGTGCTCGGCCGCCGCGCAGGTAAGGCCCGCTTGCGCCACGTCTCGCGTTCCTTCTTGGCACGTCGCCTGGGCGCGATGCGCGAGTCCGAACCGGGCAGGCCCTCGGCTTCGCATCGACGGCGGATAGTCGATGACCGCGGCGCGGCCGCCGGGCCCGGAGCGATGCCGCGCAGCTTGCGCGAAAGTATGGGCTCGCGCGTCCTCGATGTGGTGGTAGACGTCCACGAGCAGGACCAGGTCGACCTTGCGCCGGCAGGCGCGGGCTGCTCAGGGAACCGCCTGCACCGGCGAGGAGGTTGGCAAGTCCGCGCGCCGCCGCGCGCGCTCTGGCAAGCAAAGGTGCTTCACCATCGCCGGTCTCGAGGTCGACCGCGCTAGACGCGGCCCGCCTTCGGCACTGCGGGCGACAGGCGGGCCGTGAAGTAGCCGGCGCCCGCGCCGAGGTCCGGGCGACGATGGCGTCCGGCTGCGAGTGGCGAGCGGCTCCGGATGACCTCGTGCGGGCTTCTGCCACGCGTCGCGCTCTCGCGCGTCGAACACCTGCGCCCACTGCTCCGCATCGCGGAAGCTGTGGCGATGGTCCTGCGGATTGGCCGCGGCGTCAGCGCAGTGACCAGGAGGGAAAGAAGCCTATCGTCACCACGGCCGCGGGCGGTCGTCGTCCATCAACATCATGCGCCGGCCGCTCGAGGTCGTCGAACTGACGGCCAGCCATCGGGCGGCCAGGTGCGGCGGCTTTGTCGCCCTGACATGGGTCAAACTCGGCGCCGGGAAACGGCGCTGTGGATTAGCCTCGATGGTGCGCCACTACCTGCAGCCGCCGTTTCGCAACTGGCGCAGCGTCGCGCTGGCTGGGCGCGACCGAGTTCAGCCCCGGCCTGCGCTCGGCCGGATCGTCTACTCGCAACCTCGCCGCCGGCGCGCAACTGCGCGGCGGCGCGCTCTATGCCGTGAACCCTGCAGCATCGCCGCGCAGTGTTCGACCGGCGCTCCTACGCGCGCCTCGCGCGACCTGCCGGCGCCGCCCGACCTGGCGGTGATCGCCACGCGCCGGCGCGCACCAGTGCCGCGCATCGCCGAGGAAGCCGGCGCCGTGCCGGCGTCAAGGCGGCGCGGTGGCTTCGAGCTGGCTTTCGCCGAGACCGGCGACGCAGGCCGCGCGCTGCAGGCGCAGAGTGCTTGAGGCCGCGCACCTGGGCGGCGGTGCGCATCGTCGGCCCGAACTGCCTCGGCATCATGCGCAGCGACGTCGGCCTGAACGCGACCTTCGCGCGGCACCGAACGCCTGGCCCGGCGGCGCTCGCGCTGGTGTCGCAGTCCGGGGCGATCTGCGGCGCGATCCTCGACTGGGCCGCGCATGCGGCGGTCGGCTTCACCAGCGTGGTTTCGCTCGGCGGCGCGGCCAGACGTCGACTCCGGCGAGGTCTCGATTTCCGGTCGCCGACCCAGCGACCGACGCGATCCTGCTGGTACGCTCGAGGGCATCCACGATGCGCGCCGCTTCATGCCGGCGCTGCGCGCGCGGCGCGCGTCAAGCCGGTGGTGGCGCTGAAGGTCGGGCGCTACCCGACCGGGATCGCGCGCCGCGTCCAGCCATACCGGCGCGCTGGTCGGGCAGCGACGCGGTGTTCGACGCCGCCCTGCGGCGCAGCGGCACGGTGCGCGTCAAGACCATACCCAGCTTTCGCGGCGCGCGCGTGCTCGCCGCGGGGCGATTGCTGCCGAGGGCGAGCGGCTCGCCATCCTCACCAACGGCGGCGACCTCGGCGTCATGGCCGCGGACAGCGCTGCGGCGAGCAACGGCGTGCCGCTGGCGCGCGCTTCGCGCCGGAAACCCATCGCCCTGCTCGACGCGAAGCTTCCGGCGCAGTGGTCGCGCGGCAACCCGATCGACCTGATCGGCGATGCGCCGCCGCAGCGCTTCGCCGATCGCCACGTACGGCCGCCCTCGCCGATCCCGGCGTCGACGCGCTGCTGGCGATGCAGCCCGCCGGTCGCGGTCACCGAGCCGGCGGCAGCCGCGCGGGCCGTGGCCGAAGCGGCGCGCGGCTCGAAGAAGCCGGTGCTCGCCGCCTGGCTGGGCGACATCAACCCCAACGAGAGTCGCGCGCACCTCGACGCACACGGCATCGCCGAACTTTACACGCCCGAGAACGCGGTCGAGGCGTTCTCTCCTTCCTTTGCGCCTACAAGCGCAACCAGGCGCAACTCCGATGGAACGCTGGCCGCTCGCCCGCCCGGTGCGCGAAGCGCCCGCCGACCTCGCCGCGGCGGACGCGACTCCGCGACGGCGCTGGCGACAAGCGCACGCTGCTGACCGAGCACGAATCGAAGGCGCTGCTCACGGCCTTCGCCGCCGGTGCCGCGCGCGATCGTCGGCGCGCGACCGCGGCGGCCGTCGCCGCCGCGGCGCGATCGGCTATCCGGGGCGATCAAGATCGTTCGCCTGAAATCACGCACATAAGTCTGATCGTCGGCGGCGTGCGCCTCGGCCTGCACAACGATGACATGGTCGCCGCGGCTTCGACGAGATGCTGCAGCCAGGCGCGCGCGCTGTGGCCGCTGGCGCTGCATCGAGGGCGCGGCTGGTGCAGCCGATGCTGCAGTTCGCCCACCAGCGCGAGGTGCTGGTGGGCGTCGCGACCGACGCGGTCTTCGGCCCGGTCATTTCAGTTTCGGCACGGGCTGCGGCATCGCCGCGATCGAGGAGCAGATGGGCGACCCTGGCTGGCGGCAAAGCCGGCCCTGCCGCTGGAGCATCGTCCACGGCGCGCGGGCGAGCTGATCTCTCGCGTACCCGCGTACAGCGCGTGCTCGCCGGCCTATCGCAGACGTGCCTGCGGTCGGCTTCGAGCGCCCTCGCCGCCCTGCTGTGCGGCGTCGCGCGCATGGCGTGCCTGCCGCCCCTGGCTGAAAGAGGGATGGATCTCGACCCTGCGTGCTCGCGCCCACCCCGGCGGCGCGGTGATCGCCGACGCCCGCGTCGTCGGTGATCCGGAGTGTCGCCGCGCGCCGGCGACCCATTACCCGCACATGGCGATTCACCCCTTTACCCGGCTCGAGCTCGAAGGCGGGATATACGCTCACCGCCGGCGGCGTGCGTCTGCCGGTGCGGCCGATGCGCCCGGAGGATGCCGACTCTGAGGCGCGCTTCTTCCAGGGCGCTCGGAGCGCTCGCGCTACCAGCGCTTCATGCAGCACCCGTCGTCGCTGCCGCCGGGGATGCTTGCGCCGCTCGTCACCCAGCTCGACTACGACCGCGAGCTGGCGCTGGTCGCGCTCGATCCAGCAGCGGCGGCGGTTCATCGCCGTCGGCGCGCTTCTCGCCGACCGACGACGGGATCGCACGGCCGAATTCGCCCCTCGCTGCGTCGCCGACGACTGGCAGAGGTACAGGGGATCGGCCGGGCGTTGCTCGAGCGCTCGGCGAGTGCGCGCGCGACGCCGGCTGCAGCGCGCTCTACGGCTGCATCGCTCGAGGCGGAGCGGGAGATGCTCGACCGTGGCGCGGCTCTTCTGCCTCTCGGCTTCGCCGAGCATTCGCGCCGGGGCAGCGAGGTCACGGTCGAGTGCGCAAGCTTTTTGATCTGGGACCGAAAACGCGCCGGCCAGCGGCAAGCGCTGCTGCGCTGGGGCCAGGTTCCAGCACATTCTGGATTCCGACCGACGGTTCGGGATGATGCCGCCCTGGAAGGGCGGTCAAGGCGGGCGTCACCCTCGCAGCGGAAATCGGCGCTAAGGTCACCGGTGCCTGCGCCCAGGAGCCGCTGCCCACCCGCATCCATGCGCGAAGGGCTATATCGCCGACAAGGCGATGAGTGGACGCAATTCGAACAGCGCGCGGCCGAGTTCGCCGGGAAGGCGGCGTCAAGGCGGTCGAGGAACGCGCGGCAAGGCAGCGGAGGTGCGCCCGCAGACTGGCGCTCGTCACGCCCAAGTCGGCGGATGCCGTACAGGGGCATCATCGACGCGGCCGAAAAGAGCGGCCGGCGACGCGATCGTCATCACGCCTGCAGGGCCATCGCGGCCTCGACGCGGCTGCTGCGGCGGCAGCGTGACGCAGGAAGTCCTGATTCCCACTCCAGATCCCGGTGCTGGTGTTCCGTTAGTCGACGCGGCCATCAGCGGGATCGGTTTTCCCCATCTGATCTATTGATTCCCGCGCGCATAGGCTTCCGGCATGCGCGAAGGCTCGCTCGAGGCGCCGACCCGGCACCCGCTCGACTGGAAGAACCCGGAGTTCTGCGACCAGGCGAAGGTCGAGAAGGAGCTCGAGCGCGTCTTCGACATCTGCCACGGCTGCCGCCGCTGCGTCAACCTGTGCACCGCCTTCCCGACGCTGTTCGACCTGGTCGACGCCTCGCCGACGCTGGAGGTCGACGGCGTCGACGAAGCAGGACTACTGCGAAGGTCGTCGACCAGTGCTACCTGTGCGACCTCTGCTACATGACCAAGTGCCCGTACGTTCCGCCGCATCCGTGGAACGTCGACTTCCCGCACCTCATGCTGCGCGCCAAGGCGGTCAAGTTCCGAGAAGGGCAGTCAAGTTCCGCGACCGGCTGCTCTCCTCGACCGACGCGATGGGCAAGCTGGCCGCCATCCCGGTCGTCGCGCAGACCGTGAACGCGGTGAACAAGAACGCGCTTGCGCGCAGAGCTGATGCAGAAGCGCTCTGGGCGTGCACAAGGACCGCGAGCTGCCGCCGTACGCGCCGCACGAAGTTCCGGCCGGCGCTGCGCAGTCGAACGCACTTCGCGGTGAGGAACGGCAAGAACACGCCGGGCAAGGTGGCGATCTTCGCCACCTGCTACGTCAACTACAACGAGCCGCGGCATCGGCCACGACCTGCTCGCGCTGCTCGCGCACAACGAGATTCCCTACGTGCTGGTCGAGCAGGAAGCCTGCTGCGGCATGCCGAAGCTCGAGCTCGGCGATCTCGATGCGCGTCGATCAGCTGAAAGCAGAAGAACATCCCGGTGCTGGCGCAGCTCGCCCGCGACGGCTACGCCATCCTGACCCCGGTGCCCTCCTGCACGCTGATGTTCAAGCAGGAGCTGCCGCTGATGTACCCGGACGACGCCGACGTGCTCGCGGTGCGCGACGCGATGTTCGACCCGTTCGAGTATTTCGTGCTGCGCGAAAAGGACGGCCTGCTGAAAAGCGACTTCAAGCAGCCGCTCGGCAAGGTCTCGTATCACATCCCCTGCCACTCGCGCGTGCAGAACATGGGGCAGAAGACGCGCGAGATGCTGGAGATGATGCCCGGCACCGCAGGTGACCACGGTCGAGCGCTGCGCCGGCCACGACGGCACCTGGGGCGTGAAGGCCGAGTACTTCGACAACTCGATGAAGATCGGCCGGCCGGTGTTCCGCCATGATGGCCGAGGCCGAACCCGACTACGTCAGCTCCGACTGCCCGATCGCCGGCGCGCCACATCATGCAGGGCATGGGCGACGACAAGGGGCAAGCGGCCGAAGGCCCATCCGCTCACGCTGCTGCGCAAGGCCTCCGGCATCTCGGGCTCTTCAGCGCACCACCGAGTCGATGACGACGCGCACGCCGCTGCGCGTCGTTCGCCACCGCGCGCGCTCGCGCCCTGCAGGTCGCCCGGCTCGCGGCGCGGCCTGGCCGGACTTCGAGACGCGCGCCGAGACGACGACGCGCGGGAAGCCCGGAGAGCCTCGCCTGCGGCGCCATCGCCATCGAATCGTCGAGCGCGAACGTCACCGGCAGGTCGCGCACGCTGCTTCCTCAGCACCGCAAGCGGCATCGGCGGACCTCTCGGCGGCGCGCGCGAAGATGAACACGGTGTCGTCGGGCGAGGCCTGGCCCTTCAGCTTCGCGTCGAGGCGCACCTCGCCGCGCAAGGCGGGCTCCGGCCTTCGCCGTCGGCGCCGCGCGCGCTGCCGGCCATGGCCAGCGCCTCGTCGATGTTGCGCCTGGATGGCGCGCGCGTCCTCGGAGTCCGGCGGCACCAGCGGCAGCATGCGCCGCCAGGTATTCGCCGCGCCCTTGAAGTCCTTGCGCTCGTACTGCGCGGTTCCGGCGAGCGCCAGCGCCTTGAGGTTGCGTCGGATCGATCTCGAGCGCGCGCAGCACCAGCTTCTCGGCTCGCCCTGCAGGCTCTGGCCGCGCGCCATGGCGAGCGCGTCGGCGAAGTCGGCGAGCAGCTGCGCGTCGCGCGGCGCGCTTCACCGCCGCACGCGCGTAGGCGTCGGCCGCCTCGCCGAAGCGGCCGAGCACGGCAGTACGAGCGGCCGAGCAGCTTCCAGCCGTCGATGTCGTCAGGGTTCTCGCGCAGCTTCGCCGCAAGGCGCGCACACCATGCTCTCGATCTGCTGCGCGGTAACCATGTGCTCGGCCTCGCGCTCGATCATGCGCGGGCTGCCGACCGCGAAATAGATCGCCGAGGCCGAGGAGCGGGATCGCGATGCCGGCCAGCCCAGCGAATCGCGCGAGCGCCGTCCGGCGCGGGCGCCGCATCCGGCGGCGGCCACGTCCGCCGAGCAGCCGCGCCTCGGCTCGCGCGCGCGCGCGCTCGTAGTCCTCGCGCAGCGATCTTGCCGGCGGCAAGATCGCCCTCGAGCTCGCGCAACTGGTCGCGATGGATCGAAACATTCGCGTCGCGCGCCGACACCGGACGGCGCGAGCGCGGTGGCAGCAGCAACCGCACGAGCAGCACCGCGGCAAGCAGCGCCGCGAGCATCGCGAAGAGGATCATTCCAGCAGCCTGGCCGCGCGCGCGCGATCGGCCTCGGAGAGCTCGGGCTCGGGCTCGCGGCGCGGCCGCAGGCGCCAGACGAGCAGCGCGAGGCCGGCCGCCAGCAGCAGGAACGGGCCGAGCCAGAGCAGCACGGTGTTCGCCTTGAGGGGCGGCCGGTAGAGCACGAAGTCGCCGTAGCGCGCGACCAGGAAGTCGACCACGTCGCGCTCGCTCTTGCCGCGCTTCAGCTGCTCGCGCACCTGGTTCCTGCAGGTCGACCGGCGAGCGGCGCGTTGGAATCGGCGAGCGTCTGGTTCTGGCAGACGAGGCAGCGCAATTCGGTGAGCACAGGTCGCGGCACGCGCTTCTCCAGGGCCGGATCTTCCTGCGCCGTGGCAGAGGCCAGCGCAGAACAGCGATGAGCGCAAACCTAACGCATTCAGTTCTCTCAGCAGCGGCTCGATCTTTTCCTTCAGGATCTCGGGCGTCACCGGGCCGATGCGCTTGTAGCGGATCACGCCCTTGCGGTCGATCACGTAGGTCTCGGGCACGCCGTAGACGCCGTAGTCGATGCGCGATGCGCCCGGCGCCGTCGTACACCGAGGCGACGAACGGATTGCCGTTGCGCGCCAGCCAGGGAAGCGCGTCCTCGCGCGCATCCTTGTAGTTGAGGCCGACCACGGGCACCGCGCCGCGCGGCGAGGCGCGTGATCTGCGGATGCTCGACGCAGGCACGGCGCGCACCACGACGCCCAGACGTTGAGCACCCAGACGCTTGCCGCAGCATGTCCTTCTGCGAGAAGCGTCTTGTCGGGCGCGGCGAGCAGCGGCAGCTCGAACGCCGGCGCCGGCTTGCCGATCAGCGGCGAGGGCACCTCGCGCGGGTCGAGGCGCAGGCCGACGGCGAGCAGCACGATGAGCGCGACGAAGCCGCCGAGGGTCCAGGCGAGCCTCATCGGGACAATTCGGCGCGCGGCTCTGGCCAGGTCGGATTCTTTTCTCAAGGAATAGCGGTACCTGCGGTCGCTCGCCGCCAGCAGGCCGCCGAGCGCCATGATCAGGCAGCCGACCCAGATCCAGTCGATGAACGGCTTCACCTGCACCTTCACCAGCCAGCGCGCCGTCGCCCAGCGTCGTCGCCGAGCGAGACGTAGAGGTCGCGCGTCACGCCGGTATCGATCGCCGCCTCGGTCATCGGCATCTGCTGCACGCGTGTAGAGGCGCCTCTCGGGCGCGAGCGTCGCGACCGGCCGCGCCGTCGCGCGTCACCGGTCACGCGGGCGCGCGCGGCGACGTAGTTCGGCCCGCGCACGTCGCTCACGCCGTCGAGCCGGAAGACGTAGCCGCCGAGCTCGACCGACTCGCCCGGCTTCAGCTTCACGTCCTTCTCGCTGTCGTAGCCCTTGACCAGCGTCACGCCGACCACGAACACCGCCACGCCGATGTGCGCGACGACCATGCCGTAGTGAGAACGGGTTTGATGGAATGATTTCTTGAAACTCAAGACTGCAGTCAGGACGATCCAGATCGCCAAGCGCGAGGCCGAAGCCGACCATCGCGTGCCAGGTGCCCATGGCGAGCGGCAGCAGGAGCAGTCCGGCAGCGAGGCTGCACCGCCAGCGCCCAGCGCAGCAGCACCGCGAGCTCGGGCAGGCTGGTCCGCTTCCAGCGCGCGAGCGGGCCCGACGCCCATCAGGAACAGCGCCGGCGCCATCAGCGGCACGAACACGGTCTCGAAGTACGGCGGGCCGACCGAGATCTTGCCGAGCGCCGAGCGCGTCGAGCAGCAGCGGATACAGCGTGCCGAGGAACACCGTCCCGGCCGCCGCGACGAGCAGCACGTTGTTGGCGAGCAGCAAGCGTTTCGCGCGACACCGGCGCGAAATCGCCGCCGAGGCCGATGCGCGCGGTGCGCCACGCATACAGCGCGAGCGCGCCGCCGATGACGAGCGCGAACAAGCGCGAGGATGAAGATGCCGCGCTTCGGATCGATGGCGAAGGCGTGCACCGAGGTCAGCACGCCGGAGCGCACGAGGAAGGTGCCGAGCAGGCGACAGGCGCGAAGGCGACGATCGCGAGCAGCACCGTCCAGCTGCGGAACGCGCCGCGCTTCTCGGTGACCGCGAGCGAATGGATCAGCGCGGTGCCGACCAGCCACGGCATGAAGGAGGCGTTCTCCACCGGGTCCCAGAACCACCAGCCGCCCCAGCCGAGCTCGTAGTAGGCCCAGCCGCTGCCGAGCGCGATGCCGACGCGTGAGGAACATCCAGGCGACGGTCGTCCAGGGCCGCGACCAGCGCGCCCAGGCGGCGTCGAGCCTGCCCGCCGAGCAGCGCCGCGACCGCGAACGCGAAGGCGACCGAGAAGCCGACGTAGCCCATGTAGAGCATCGGCGGGTGGATCACCATGCCCGGATCCTGCAGCAGCGGGTTCAGGTCGCGCCCGTCGGCCGGCGCCGGCAGCAGCCGGTCGAAGGGATTCGAGGTGAACAGCATGAAGGCGAGGAAGCCGGCGCTGACCAGGCCCATCACGCCGAGCACGCGCGCCGCCATGTCCTCGGGCAGGTGGCGGCTGAAGAGGCTGACCGCGAGTCATCCACACGCCGAGCATCAGCATCCAGAGCAGCAGCGAGCCTTCGTGGCCGCCCCAGGCGCCGGCGACGCGGTACTGCAGCGGCAGCGCCGAGTTCGAGTTCGTCGCGACGTAGGCGACCGAGAAGTCGTTGGTGACGAAGGCATGCACCAGGCAGCCGAAGGCGAACGCGACCAGCAGCGCCTGGCCCTGCGCCGCGGCGCGCGCGTAGCCTTCGTGGCGGTCCGGTGAGCGCCGATCGCCTGGAAGAGCGCCGTGCGCGAGCGCGAGCGCGAGAGCGCGACCTGTCCGAGTTCGGGAATCATGGCTGGGCCTTCTTCGCCGCGCTGTGCGCCTTCTCGACCGCTTCGCTTCGCTTCCGGCGGCATGTAGTTCTCGTCGTGCTTGGCGAGCACCTCGCGCGCCTGGAACACGCCGTCGGCGCCGAGCTGGCCCTGCGCCACCACGCATCTTGCCCTCGCGGAACAGGTCGGGCAACGGAGCCGCGGTAGGTCACCGGCAGGCGCTGCGCGGTGTCGGTGACGATGAAGCTGCACCTCGACGCCGTCGCGCTTGACGCTGCCGGTCTCGACCATGCCCGCCGATGCGGAAGGTGCGGCCCAGCGGCGCCTCCTTCGCCGCCACCTGCGTCGGGCTGAAGAAGAACACCAGGTTCTTCTGGAACGCGCGTCAGCACCAGCGCGGCGGCGATGCCGAGCGCGGCGACGCCGACGCCGATCGCGGCGAGCTTGCTTATGCCTTGGCTTCACGTTTTCTCTTCAGCAACGAAAACAATCTCCAGAGCAACAGCAGCAGAAACGTCACCGCCGTAAGAACCCCACAGGTAGAACGCCGTAGTCGCCCATCGCGAATCGCTCATCCCGCTCCTGGATGATGCAGCGCACGCGCACCAGCGTCACGGCGATGCTGTACATCCAGAACGCGAGCGCCATCAGCAGCATGCCGGTGAGCATGGTGGCTGCCATGCTCGGCGCGCTGCGTGAGGCTCACCGAGGCGCCCTGGTGCAGCGTGTTCCACCACTCCACCGAGAAATAGATGATCGGGATGTTGACCGCGCCGACGATCGCGAGCAGCGCGCCGGCGCGGTCGGCGCGCCGCGGATCGTCGATCGCCGCCTGCAGCGCGATGAAGCCGAGATAGAGGAAGAGCAGGATCAGCTCGGAGGTGAGCCGCGCGTCCCAGACCCAGTAGGTGCCCCAGGTCGGCTTGCCCCAGAGCGAGCCCGGTCCAGAGCGCGATGAAGGTGAACAGCGCGCCGGTCGGCGCGAGCGCGCTCGCCATCATGCCCGAGAGCCGCGTGTTGAACGCGAGGCCGAGCGCCGCCCAGACCGGCCATCACCACGATAGATGAACATCGACATCCACGCCGCGGGCACGTGGATGAAGATGATGCGGTAGGACCTCGCCCTGCTGCGCGTCGGTGGGCGCGACGAAGAAGCCGACGTAGAGCCCGGCGAGCGCGAGCACGCGCGGCGAGCGCGGCGAACCACGGCGCCAGCTGCCCGGCGAGCGGATAGAAGGTCTGCGGCGACGCGTACCAGAACCAGTTCATTCATCATCGAAATCCTCAGACGCAGCGCGCGATCGCCCACGGGGCGAACGCCGCAGCGACGCTACCAGCAGCGCCGCGAGCAGCAGCAAGCTGCGCCTGCCGCGCCCATCCCGGCGCGACGCCATGTCGACGCTGCCCGCGCCGAGGATCAGCACCGGCACGTAGAGCGGCAGCACGAGCAGCGAGAGCAGCGATCCGCCGCCGCGCACGCCGAGCGTCAGCGCCGCGCCGATCGCGCCGATCAGGCTGAGCACCGGCGTGCCGAGCAGCAATGATAGTGCAAGCACCGGCGTAGAGCTCACGTCGGCAGGTCGTACTGCAGGCGCGATGAGCGGCGCGATCAGCGCCAGCGGCAATCCGGAGACGAGCCAGTGCGCCGCGGCCTTCGGCGGCAGCGACGACGCCGAGCGGCGACGCGCCGAGCAGCATCTGCTCGAGCGTGCCGTCGGCGTGGTCGGCGGCGAACAGGCGCGCGAGCGAAAGCATCGAGGAGAGCAGCGCCGCCGACCCAGATCACGCCCGGGGCGATGGCGCGCAGCAGGTTCGGCTCGGAGCCGATGCCGAGCGGAAACAGGCTCGCGACGATGACGAAGAACAGCAGCGCGGTGGCGACGTCGCCGCGCCGCCGCCAGCGCGAGCAGCAGGTCGCGGCGCACCACGCAGAGCGCGCCGTCAAGCATGCAGCTCGATCACCCGCGCCGCCGCGGCGCCGGTCTCCTGATGCGTGGTGAAGATCACCGCGCCGCCGCGCGCCGCATGCGCCGCGATCAGCGCGTCGACGGTCGCGGTCGCCTGCGCGTCGAGCGCCGCGTAGGGCTCGTCGAGCAGCCAGAGCGGCACCTGCTCGCTCACGACGAGGCGCGCGAGCGCCGCCCGGCGCCGCTGGCCTTGAGAGAGCTTTCTGCACTGGAACATCCGCGGGGACGCCGAGGCGAGCCAGCGCCTCGATCTGCCTTCGCGGCGAATCCGGCCAGGCGGCAGGCGAACTCGAGATTCTCGGCCGGCGTGAGGTCGTCCTTCACGCGCCGCCGCGTGGCCCAGAGTAAACGATCTGACGTGAGTACTCTTCTTCCAGAGAACCGATTTTCTCCCCACGCCAGCGCACCTCGCCTTCGCTCGGCGTGAGCAGGCCGCAGAGAATGCGCAGCAGGCTGGTCTTGCCGCTACCGTTGGCGCCGGCGATGCGCAGCCGCTCGCCGGCGGCGAGGGAAAAGCTAAGCGAATTGAACAGCGTGCGCTGCTGACGCACGCATTGCAGGCCGATCGCTTCCAGCATGCGGCATTGTTGCAGAACGGCTAGAAGTCGTAGTAGCCGGTGACGCCGAAGAAGTTGACCGTCTGCTGCGAGTTCGGCATGACCCGCGTGCCGTCGCTGTAGGTCCAGGTGTCCCAGGTCCAGTCGTTGGTGCTGAAGCGGTCGCGGACGTACTGGAAGCGCAGGCCGGTGTTCTTCTGCAGCGCGTACTTCGCGGTCAGCTTGAGTGACGCGTGCGGTCGTAGCTCACGTCCGGCGGCGGCGTGACGGCCGGCGTGACCGCCGGCGCCGGGCCGTTGCGGAACTCGCCGCGGTCGTTCGAGAGCTGCAGCTCGGCGCCAACTTCGAGCTGCGCCGTCGCCTTGCCCTTCACGCCCGAGCGCCGAACGCGGTGCCGACGTTGCGCATGTTGGCGCTCCAGATCGGGCTCCGCCGCGCTGTTCGGACAGCGCGCTGATGTCGCCGTTGTTGGCGCTGAACGCGCTCGAGCACGAGAGGAGATTCGCCTTGGTGTCGTCGCGCGAAACCCAGGCCGACGACCTGCCAGGTCTCGGCGAAGCGGTAGGCGCCGTCGAGGCTGAAAAAGCGCGCGCTGCCGTCCTGAAGGCCGAGCGTGCGGCCGCCGTACTCGTCCTTCGAGCCTTCGGCCCGCGCCTGGAAGTCGAGCTTGTCGAGCGGCGTCCAGCCGAGCGTGGCGCGGAGCTTGTCGCGGTCACGGTCGGCGAGGTGCAGCGGCTGCACCAGGTTGCTGCCGTGTCGTGCCGGCCGTAGCGATCGTCGTGGTCTCGCCAATCGGAGCCGCCGCGGTGGCTGCGCGCGTAGCCGATCGAGCCGTTCAGCGTCTCGGACATGTCGCGGCGCAGGTCGATGCGCAGCGTCCGTCTCCTCGGTCTTCTCGCGGAAGCTGACGACGTGCACGTCGGAGGTGTTGCGCTTGCGCTCGTCGTAGTCGAAGCCGCCGGTGACGCGGAAGCGGGCGGGCAGCTGGTAGGTGCCCTCGAGCTTGCCGACGGTCGAGTGGATCGTGCGCGGCTCGTTCACGCCGGTCGCGGTGTTGGTGGTCGCGACGTTGAAATAGTCGACCATCGGCGTCTTGTCGTCGCGGTTTTCCTTGCGCAGGTCGGCGACCACCGACAGGCCCGCGATCGGCCGCGCGGTCAGGCCGAGCTGGCCGAACTTGGTGTCGACCACGCCGCCGAGGTTGGTGCGCCCGGTGGTACTGACGTCGATGAACGCGTCATCCTGCGTCTGGTGGGTGTAGGCGAGCTTGTAGGTGGCGCGCGTGGTGCGCGTGAGGTTGTAGCCGCCGGCGAGGTTGAGCTGGTGCGACTGGTTGGCGGGCGGCAGCCCGATCGGCGTGATTGCCGCTGAACCCGCCGCTGCCGGTCACGTCGAGCCGGTTCTTGTAGTTGACGAAGTTGGTGCCGTAGTAGCCGCCGGTGAACTGCGCCTGCTCGCCGGTGTAGCCGACCGTCGCCTCGTAGAGCTGCGTGCGATAGTCGATCGGGTCGACGAGGAAGTCGGTGCCGCCGCCGCTGCCGAACAGGCGGCGGCCGGTCTTTTCCTCCTGCTTCGCGGTGAAGCGCACGTCCCACGTTCGAATTGACCCACTTGTCGACGCCGACCGCTGAGCGCCTTGCGCTCGGTCTTCAGCTCGAGCGGGTTCTGCCCCTGGCCGTTCACCGTCTGTGAGGTGCTGTCGTAGCCGGTGAGGCCCGTGATCGGCGTGTAGGGGCTGTAGCGCGGCGTCTGGCTGAAATCGATGAAATAGCCCCAGTCGCCCTGCCGGCTCTGGTCGAAGCGCAGCTCGCGGCTCTCCAGGCCGAGGTTGCGGCCGGTGATGTTGGTCCACGTGCCGGTCGCATCGTCGCGCCGCTGCGAAGCGTCGCGTCGAACAGCAGGTAGAGACGGTCCTTGACCATGCCGTTGTACTGGCCGAAGCGCGTGTTGGCGTCGTCGACGTAGCCCACGCCCGAGCTCGACCGTGCTGTCCGGCCGCGTGAGTTTCGCGATCTCGTCGTCGCGCTCGTCCGCCCACGCCGCGCCGGCAGCGGCGAGCGCCGCCGCCATGGCGGTCAGGCGCAGCTCAACGCCTGAACGTGCGCTCATTGGTCGTATCCCTCGGGTTGTTGGTGCCGTGGATGTTGGTGTGGCAGTTCATGCACGAGCGCGCCAGCGTGATGCCGATGCCGCTCGAGGTGGAGCTGTTCGAGCCGCCGGTGACGCCGGCGACGCCGCCGCGGTGGCTGGTCGGCTCGTGGCAGCTGCTGGCAGAGGAACGGCGCGCGCACCTTGAGCAGGTTGTCGTGCACGGAGCCGTGCGGGTTGTGGCAGATCGCGCAGTTCTCCTGCACCGGCTGGTGGGTGCGCACGAACGGCCCGCGCTTCTCCATGTGGCACGAGTAGCAGGTGTCGTTGACGCTGTCGCGCACCAGCGATTTCTCGCCCGCCGAGCCGTGCGCGTTGTGGCAGTCCGAGCAGATGACCTTGCCTTCGAGCGTCGGGTGGCGCGACTGGCGGCGGATCTCGGCGCGCTGCTGCTGGTGGCAGGCTGAAGCAGACGCCGGCCTGGTCCATCTTGTCGCGCACCGTGTCGTGTCCGGTGTGCACCTCGTGGCACGAGCTGCAGGCGACGTCGCGCGTGGCGTGCATGCCGCTCATCCAGTGGATGCGCTTGCCGCCCTGGTGGCAGGTGAGGCAGGCCTGGTTGCGCACCTCGGGCGGCGTCTGCGAAGTCTTCGAGAACATGACGTCCGGCTTCGGCCGCGCGCCGCTCGCCGGCTTGTTCATGTGGCCCTCGCTCGCGCCGTGGCAGCTGGTGCAGGTGGGCGTGCGCTTGTCGGCCCGGGTGCCGTGCTTGCTCTTGCCGATGGCGAGCACCGGGAAGGTGTCGTTCTCGTCGTGGCAGCGCGTGCAGTTCGCGTCGCCGTTGAGCACCAGGTCTTTCGCCGGCGCGCGGCTTGTCCTGCGCGGCGGCGGTCGCCGCGATCAGCAATGCAAAGATGGCGGCGGCGAGCTTCATCGGGCGATCTTCAGCTCTTTGGGTCCCGGCCCGTCGGGCTCGGTGTGGGCGATGCCGAAATGGCAATCGATGCAGTCGGTGCGCTCGGCCTTCGCCTTGGCGTGGCGCTCGCGCGCCTTCTCGCTCTGCTTCTCGGGATCCATGTTCGAGAAGTCGTGGCAGTTGCGGCACTCCTGCGAGTTGTTCTTCTTCATCCGCGTCCACTCGCGCACCGCCATCTCGTAGCGATTCTTGTTGTACTTCTCCTTGGTGTCGATCTTGCCGGTCATGTGGCCCCAGACCTCGCGGGCGGCCTCGACCTTGCGGATCATCATCGGCACCAGCTCTTTCGGCAGGTGGCAATCGGCGCACTCGACGTGGATGCCGGTGCGGTTCTTGTCGTGGATCGTGTCCTTGAACTCGGCCTGGCGCGTTGTCGCGCAGCTCGTGGCAGCCGACGCAGAACTGCTCGGTGCTGGTCATGTGCACCGTCACCGCCGTCGCGGCCATCACGCCGCCGCCGACCACGACGCAGACAGCCAGCACCACGACGGCGAGCGTCAGCGCCGAGCGGTTCGGGTAGGCCTGGCGAAGCGCCTGCCACCAGCGCATGGCGAAGCCTTATCGGCTCAGGATGTAGGCGGCGATGCTCTTCAGCGTCGCCGTCACTCTTGACGACGACGTGCTTGTCCTTGCCGGACTTGAGGAACGCCTCCAGCTTGCGCGGCCTCGCCCTTGTACTTCGCCGCGCTCTTCTTGAACGACGGGCCATCCTTGTCGGCCGAGACCGAGTGGCACTTGAGGCAGCCCAGCTTCTTGACCGCCGCTTCGCCGGCGTCCTGCGCCTGCGCGCCGAACGGGACGGCAAGCGCCGCCGCCGCAGCCAGAATCATGATTTGTTTCATCATTCTCCCTTTCCTTGAACCCCGAGATATCCTACTTCATACCAATTGCGACCGCATGGCTATGGGACCAAGGTCTTATGGGACACGGACGCTGCGCTGTGGACAATGCCGCGCATGACCGCGCTCGCGGCGCCCCGCGCCCCCGGACGAGCACTGGCGTGGTGGCTGGCACTGCGTCCGTGGTCTTTCACTATTTCGCTGGCGCCCATCCTGGCCGGGACCAGCCTCGCGGTCCTCGACGGCCACGGCGCCCAGGCTGGAGTCGCCGTGGCCGCGCTGGCGGCGTCGATCCTGATCCACGGCGGCACGAACCTGCAGAACGACGTCGGCGACTTCCGCCGCGGCGCCGACGGCGCCGGCCGCATCGGCCCGCCGCGGGCGACGACCGAAGGCTGGCTGCCCGCCGCGCAGGTGCAGTTCGCCGCGATCCTCTGTTTCGCTCTGCGCGTTCGTCCCGGGCGCTTATCTCGTCGTCCAAGGCGGCTGGCCGATCGTCGCCATCGGCCTCGCCTCGATCGCGGCGGGCGCTGTCTACACCGCGGGCCGCGCCCGGTCGCGCTATTCCGGGCTGGGGCGAAGCGTTCGTCATCCTCTTCTTCGGCCTGGTGGCGGTCGGCGGCATGTACTACCTGCACGCCGGCACGATCGGCGCGGCGGCGCTCCTCGCCGGCGCGGCGCTCGGCCTGCTCGCGGCGGCGGTGCTGGTGGTCAACAACCTGCGCGACATCGATTCCGACCGGCGCATCGGCAAGAACACGCTCGCGGTGCGCTGCGGCGTGCGCTTCACGCTGATCGAATACGCGCTGCTGCTGCACGCGCCCTTCGCGCTGGTGCTCGTGCTCGCGCGGACACGAAGGACGGATCGGGCTGCTCGCGCCGCTCGTGCTGCTGCCGTGGGCGCTGCGGCTCTATCTCCGCGTGCGGCGCGACGCCGGCCGGCGCCTGGCTGAACGGCGCGCTCGCCTCCACCGCGCAAGCTCGGCCTCGCCTTCGCCTCTCCTCAGCCTCGGCGGCCGCTGCTCGGCTAGCGCCGGATACCACTGCCGCAGCTCGATCGGGATTGCCGTCCGGGTCGCGGATCTCGGCGCGGGCGTAGTCGGGACGTTTCATCGGTCCCCAGGCGCAGTCGCTACGCCCTTCGCCTTCGAGCGCCGCGAGCGCAGCGGTCCATGTCCTCCACTTCGAGGGCGAGGCACTGCCTGCCAGGCCGAGGCGCTGCGTCGGTCGCTCGCGCGGGAGCAGATCGGCGTTCCGGCGCTTCCGGGATAGCACATCACCTCGAGCGTCGTGCCGCCAAGCTCGGAGCGTAGACGAGGTCGAGCGGGCCGGCGGCGGTGCCTGGCACGCGCATGCGCTTCGGCGCTCGCGGAAAGCCGAGGACGCCGGCTGTAGAAGCGCCACCGCGCGCTCGAGCGACCGCGGTCAGGAGCCTCGATGTGGTCGGATGCGCTTTGAACATCGCTAGTTCAGGTCGAGCGCGTAGCGCTTGAGCGCCGAGAGCGGCGCGTACTTGAGGACGTTCTCGTGCGTCGCCTCGAGGACGACGCGCGGCGCCTTGCCCGCCTCCCAGGCCTCGACCCAGCGCAGCACGTGCAGGCACCAGCGGTCGCCGTGCTTCAGGCCGCGGAAGCGCATCTCGGGCCGCGGCGTGACGAGGTCGTTGCCCTTCGCGACGCTGAACTCGAGGAACGCGTCGGTCACCTGCACGCACACCAGGTGCGCGACGCCGTCCTGGTCGTGCGTGGCGCAGCAGCCGTCGCGGAAGTAGCCGGTGAGCGGCGCGTAGCTGCAGGCGCGCAGCTCGCCGCCGAGCACGTTCTTCTCGCGCTTCGACGCCATGCGCGGCCTCGATGAAGCGCTTCAGCGCCGCGGCGTCGCGTTCGACGCACCTCGAAGCGCTGCGGCAGCTTCTCGAGGTCGGCGAAGCCGGCGCGGCCGCTCGGGCTCGCGGCCGAGCGCCTCGCGGATGGTGGCGGCGAACTTCGCCGGCAGCCGCGGTCTCGAGGCAGATCGAGCGGCTCGCCGGCGGCGCGCGTGCTCGAGGCCGACCTTCACGCCGTCGGCGGTGTGCGGGTCGATCACCACGCCGTACTGGCGAGAACGTCCAGCCGGATGGTGGCGATGCGGTCGGCGTGCGTGCTGCGGCCGGAGACGAACTCGTCGCCCGGCGGCAGAGCGTGAACTCGCCCTCGGCGTCGAGCTGCCGCCAGAGCTCCTGTCGACCTTCGCCGGCCCGGCGAGCGCGAACACGTAGCGCTCGAAGTTCGACGCCTTGGAGATGTCCATCGACGGGCTGCGACGTCTCGACCACCGAGCGCCTGCGCGCGGTAGCGGCCCGGTGCGGAAGTACTCGTCGAGGACGTCGTTCTCGTTGGTGGCGAGGATCAGGCGCTTCACCGGCAGCCCCATGCGCCGCGCGACGTAGCCGGCGTAGATGTTGCCGAAGTTGCCCGACGGCACCGCGAACGACACCTGCTCGCCGTCGCTGCGCGTCGCGGCGAAGTAGCCCTTGAAGTAGTAGACGACCTGCGCCGCGACGCGCGCCCAGTTGATCGAGTTCACCGCGCCGATCGCGGTGGCGCGCCTTGAACTCGCGCGTCGGCGTTGACCTGCTTCACCAGGTCCTGGCAGTCGTCGAACACGCCGCGTCACCGCGAGGTTGTGGATGTTCGGCGTCCTGCAGCGAGTACATCTGCGCGCGCTGGAACGGGCTCATGCGCGCCGTGCGGCGAGAGCATGAACGACCTGGATGCCGTGCCTGCCGCGCAGCGCGTACTCGGCTGCCGAGCCCGTGTCGCCCGAGGTCGCGCCGAGGATGTTCGAGCTTCTGTTCTGCCTTCGAGAGCGTACTCGAACAGGCGTGCCGAGGAGCTGCAGCGCCACGTCCTTGAACGCGAGCGTCGGGCCGTTCGGACAGGCCGAGCAGGTGCAGGCCGGGCTCGAGCGTGCGCAGCGGCGTGACCTCCGCGCTGCCGAAGACCTTCGCCGGTGTAGGTGTCGAAGCACGATGCGCCGCAGGTCCGGGCACGTCGTCCATGAACCGCGACAGGATCTCGAACGCGAGCTCGGGATAGGACGAGTTTCCGCAGAGCATTGCATTCGTTCACTGCGGGAATTTCGTCGGGCACGTACAGGCCGCCGTCGGGCGCGCAGGCCTTCGAGCAGGATCTCGCTGAAGCGGCGCGCCGTGGCGCGCGCCGCGCGTGCGAGACGTATTGCACGCTACTTCTTCTGCTTCTCTTCCAGCTGTTTGAATTTGCGGATCTGCTCCGGCGTCGCCTTGCCGTGAGCAGCCTGTTTTTTCACCGGCGCTTTCTTCTTTCGCTTCCTGCGCTACCGAATAGCCAAAGACCATCAACTGCCAGTATGCAATATTCCCACTCTCACAGCAGCTCTTCCAGCCGGATGCGGGTCACGTGCGCCGACCACGGTGGAGAGCTTCTCGATGCGCGCGATCGCCTGGTTGACGTTCTTCTCCAGCGCCTGGTGCGTGAGCATGACGATGTCGACGCGCTTCTCGCCCTTGCCCGGCTCCTTCTGCACCATGGCGTCGATCGAGATCTTCGAGTCGGCGAGGATGCGCGTGATGTCGGCCAGCACGCCGGGCTTGTCGGTCACACGCATGCGCAGGTAGTACGAGGTTTCGACTTCCTCGCATCGCCAGGATCGGGAACTTCGGAGAGCTGGTCGGGCTGGAACGCGAGATGCGGCACGCGGTGCTCGGGGTCGGCGGTGATGAGGCGCGTGACGTCGATCAGGTCGGCGACCACCGCGCTCGCGGTCGGCTGCGGCGCCGGCGCCGGCGCCGTAGTACAGCGTCGGCCCGACCGCGTCGCCCTTCACCAGGATGCGCGTTCATCACGCCCTCGACGTTGGCGATCAGCCGCCGCGTCGGGATCAGCGTCGGGTGCACGCGCAGCTCGATGCCCTCGTCTTTCGTCTTGGTGATGCCCAGCAGCTTGATCCGGTAGCCGAGCTGCTTCGGCGTAGCGGATGTCGTCCGCGCGTCAGCTTCGAAATGCCTTCGACGTAAGCACTTCTCGAACTGCATCGGGATGCCGAACGCGAGCGCCGCCAGGATGGTGAGCTTGTGCGCGGCGTCGATGCCCTCGATGTCGAAGGTCGGGTCGGCCTCGGCGTAGCCGCGCTTCTGCGCCTCCTTCAGCACCGTCGTCGAAGGCGAGCGCCCTTGTCGCGCATCTCCGAGAGGATGAAGTTGCGAGGTGCCGTTGATGATGCCGGCGATCCACTCGATGCGGTTGGCCGCCAGGCCCTCGCGCAGCGCCTTGATGATCGGGATGCCGCCGCCGACCGCGGCCTCGAAGGCCACCATCACGCCCTTCTTCTGCGCGGCGGCGAAGATCTCGTTGCCGTGCGTGGCGAGCAGCGCCTTGTTGGCGGTGACGACGTGCTTGCCGTCGCCGGATCGCCTCGAGCACCAGGTCCTTGGCGACGCGTCGTAGCCGCCGATCAGCTCGACGACGATGTCGATGTCCTTGTCTCTGACCAGCTCGAAGGCGTCGCCGGTGACGCGCGCCTTGCGCGCCGGTCTTCTTCGCGCTTGCTCGACCGCCTTGTCGGCGACCTGCGTGATCTCGGATCGCGCGCCCGGCGCGGCGCGCGGATCTCGTCGGCGTTGCGGTTGAGGACCATCCCAGCGTGCCGCCGCCGACCGGTGCCGATGCCGAGCAGCCCGACGCGGATCGGCTTGCCGGACTGCCGTGCCGCTTCACGCGGGCCTTCCAGCAAGCCGTCCTTTCTGAACATGTCGCGTGATGCCGCGCATCGCCTGGCGCAGGCGATGCTCGTTCTCGATCAGCGCGATGCGCACGTGGTCGTCGCCGTAGTCGCCGAAGCCGATGCCCGGCGCGACCGCGATCTTCGCCTCGCTCGAGCAGCTGCTTCGCGAACTCGATCGAGCCCATGCTGCGCGTAGAGCTCCGGGATCTTCGCCCAGATGTACATCGACGCCTTCGGCACTGTCGACCATCCAGCCGACCTCGTGCAGGCCCTTGACCATCACGTCGCGGCGCTTCTCGTAGCGTCTGCGCGGATCTCGCTCGACGCACTCCTGCGGCCCTTCGAGCGCGGCGATCGACGGCGACCTGGATCGGCGTGAAGCGTGCCGTAGTCGTGGTAGCTCTTGATGCGCGCGAGCGCGTGCACCAGCTCCGTGTTGCCGACCATGAAGCCGATGCGCCAGCCGGCCATGTTGTAGCTCTTCGACATGGTGAAGAACTCGACCGCCACGTCGCGCGCGCCCGGCACCTGCATGATCGACGGCGCCTTCCAGCCGTCGAACACGATGTCGGCGTAGGCGAGGTCGTGCACGACCAAGATGTCGTGCTCGCTGCGCGAGCGCGATGACCTCTTCGAAGAACGTCGAGCTCGACGCACTGCGCCGTCGGGTTCGACGGAAAGCCGATGACCAGCATCTTCGGCTTCGGGCGTGAGCTCGCGGATCGCGCGCTCGAGCTCGGCGAAGAAGTCGACGCCCGGCGTCATGCGCACCGAGCGGATGTCGGCGCCGGCGATGATCGCGCCGTAGATGTGGATCGGGTAGCGTCGGGTTCGGCACCAGCACCGTGTCGCCGCGCTCGAGGCGTGGCGAGCATCAGGTGCGCGAGGCCTTCCTTCGAGCCGATGGTGACGATCGCCTCGCTGTCCGGGTCGAGCTCGACGCCGTAGCGGCGCTTGTACCAGTGCGCAGATCGCGCGTGCGCAGGCGCGGGATGCCCTTCGACACCGAGTAGCCGTGCGTGTCCGGGCGCTGCGCACGCTTCGACCAGCTTGTCGACGATGTGCTGCGGCGTCGGCCCGTCGGGGTTGCCCATGCGACAGGTCGATGACGTCCTCGCCGCGGCGGCGGGCCGCCATCTTCAGCTCGTTGGTGATGTTGAAGACGTACGGCGGAAGTCGCTTAATCCTTGAAAATTCACGCATTGTAGAATTCTAGCGTGAAACTTCATCAGGCCGTCGCCGCCGGCACGCAACACCTTCACCGGGCTACGGCGACGGCTACGTCGCGGTGAACGGCGCAGCGGCGCGAGAAGAGCTTCGATCGTCCTGCCCGACCGCATCCTCGACTGGGACGTCGCCGGCTTCGACGCGCTCCGCGCGGAGGATTTCAGGTCTTCTCCACCCTCGGCGTCGACATCGTCCTGCTCGGCACCGGGACGCGGCAGCGCTTCCCGCATCCGCGCGCTCACCGCCGCGCTCGCGCACGCCGGCATCGGCGTCGAGGTGATGGACCTGCAGGCTGCCTGCCGCACCTACAACATCCTCGTCGCCGAGGAGCGCAAGGTCGCCGCCGCGCTGCTGTTCGGGTGAGAGCGCGCTCCTGCGTCGTCGTGCCTTGGCGGTCGCGTGGTTCGGCACGCTCGGCCTGCGGCCGCTCTACAAGGCCGACGAGGCACGCTCACGCCGAGATCCCGCGCGAGATGGTGGCGTCGGGCGACTGGATCACGCCGCGGCTGAACGGCTTCAAGTACTTCGAGAAGCCGCCGCTGCAGTACTGGGCCACCGCCGGTTTTCTTCGAAATGCTCGGAATCCAGGACTGGACTGTCGCGGCTGTGGGCCGCGCTGATGGGCTTCGCCGGCATCCTGCTCGTGCCTGCGCGTCGGCAACCGCCTGTTCGGCCCGCCCGCGGGCACGCTCGCCGCCGCGGTGCTCGCGGGCAGCCCGGTCTACGTCGCCGCGGCGCAGATCAACACGCTCGACATGGGCCTCGCGTTCTTCCTCAGCGGCGGTCGCTTCGCCCTCGCCTCCGGCTACCCGATCCTCTTCTGGGCGTGCTGCGCATTCGCGGTGCTGAGCAAGGGGCTGGTCGGGATCGTGCTGCCGCTCGCGACGCTCGGGCTCTACATCCTGCTCAAGCGCGACTGGAGGCTGATCTGCGGACGTCCGGCCGATCGGCGGGCCGATCGTGTTCCTGCTGATCGCCGCGCCGTGGTTCATCGCGGTCTCGCTGCGCAATCCCGAGTTCGCGCATTTCTTCTTCATCCAGGAGCATTTCCAGCGCTTCACCACGGAAGTGCATCAGCGCACGGCGCCGGTCTGGTTCTTCCTGCCGGTGCCTCGCGCTCGGCCTCGCGCCGCTGCCTGCTGCCGGCGGCCATGGGGTGGTGGCGCGGGCTGCGCAGTCCCGCGCCTCCCTTCGACGCAGTGTTCTGGCTCGCGCTCTGGGCGCTGGTCGTGCTCGCCTTCTTCTCCGCCTCGAGCTCGAAGCTGCCGGCGTACATCCTGCCGATGTTCCCGGCGCTCGCGCTGCTGGCCGGTCGATACCTCGCGGCAGCGGACCGGAAGCTCATGCTCGTGCAGGGCGCCATCGTCGCTGCGCTCGGCATCGCGGCCGCCGCGCCTCCTGCCGGGAAGGGCGGCGCCGCCTACGCGAGCTACGTGCCCTGGCTCGTCGCCGCGGGCGCGGTCACCGCGGTCCTCGGGGCCGCCTCGCTGTTCACAAGAAAATACGCAGTCATCGCGCTGGCCGCAGCCGGCTTTCTCGCCACGCAGCTCGCGATCATCGGCCACGGCACGATCTCCGAGCGCTTTTCCGCTGCGGCGCTGATCGCGTCGATCGAGCCGAAGCCGCCGGCGAACGTGCCGGTCTATGCGGTCGATACGTACGATCACACCCTGCCGTGGTACCTGCGGCGCACCGTGACCATGGTGGCCTATCGCGACGAGCTCGGCGCGGCGGTCGACTGGGACCAGCAGCCTGTTCGTGCCCGACGGTGGCCGAGTTCGAGCGCCGCTGGCCGGCGCATGCCGATGCCTATGCCTTCATCGGCAGTGGCGCAGTTCGACAAGCTGGCCAGCGCGGCTGCCGATGAAGGTGATCGCGCGCGACGCGCGCTACGTGTTCGTGAGGAAGCCATGACCCTTGCCAGCTTCGCTTTCATCCTGACCGGCGTGCTGCTCAACGCCGGCGCGCAGCTTCTCCTCAAGGCCGGCACCAACGCCGTGCCGCTCGGGCTGCGCCTCGCGATCGAGCCGCACATCCTCGCCGGCCTCGCCTGCTACGTGGTGAGCGTCGTGGTCTGGGTGGTCGCGCTCTCCAAGGTGCCGGTGAGCATGGCCTACCCGATGCTCTCGATCGGCTACGTGGTCAACGCGATCGCCGCCTACTACCTGCTCGGCGAAGCGGTCACGCCGATGCGCCTCGCCGGCATCGGTGTCATCATCGTCGGCGTGTTCATCGTCGCGCGCTCCTGATCTGATGGCGGCTCATGTCGCCCGAGTTTCTGCCCTTCACGCGGCCGAGCATCGACGAGGCGACCATCGCCGGCGTCGCCGAGGTGCTGCGCTCGGGCTGGATCACCACCGGCCCGCAGGCGAAGGCGTTCGAGGCCGCGCTGTCGGCGCATTGCGGCGGCCGCCCGGTGCGCGCGCTTCAGCTCGGGCACGATCACCATGGAGATCGCGCTGCGGCTCGCCGGCGTCGGCGCCGGCGACGAGGTCATCACCACGCCGCTTTCCTGGGTGGCGACCGCCAACGTGGTCCTGGAAGTCGGCGCGCGGCCGGTGTTCGTCGATGTCGATCCGAAGACGCGCAACATCGATCTCTCGCTCGTCGAAACAGCGACAGAAGACGAAGGCGATCATCCCGGTCGATCTCGCCGGATTGCCGGTCGACCGCGACCAGCCTGTATGCGCTTGCGAAAAGCAAAAACCTGCGGGTCATCGAGGACGCCGCGCAGGCCTTCGGCGCGAGCTGGCGCGGCAAGCCGATCGGCTCGTTCGGCGACCTCGTCTCGTTCAGCTTCCACGCCAACAAGAACATCACCACCGCCGAGGGCGGCGCGCTGGTGCTGCCCGACGAGCAGCTGATTCCGCTCGCGGAAAAGCTGCGCCTGCAGGGCATCACGCGCTCGGGCGAGGACGGCATGGACTGCGACGTGCTCGGCGGCAAGGCCAACCTCACCGACATCGCCGCGCGCATCGGCCTCGGCCAGCTGCCGCGATCTGAATGACTTTACCGAAAGACGAAGCGACCCTGGCGAAGCGCTATTTCGAGCTCTGGGACCGCTCGCTCGGCTGCGAGCTGCCGGTCGAGGAGTTCGAGAACTCGAACTGGCACATGTTCCAGGTCGTCCTGCCGGCCGAAGTTCCCGCGCGCCCGGTTCATCGCCGCGATGCGCGAGGCGGCGATCGGCGTCGGCGTACACTATCCCGCGATGCACCTTTTCTCGCTCTATCGCTCGCTCGGCTGGCGCGAAGGCCAGTTCCCGCACGCCGAGCGCATCGGCCGCTCGATCGTCACCCTTCCTCTGTTTCCCGGCGATGAAGGATGAGGATGTCGATCGCGTGTGCGCAGCGGCACGCGAAGGTTCTGACTTGAAGCTCTCGGTCGTCATCCCGGTCTACAACGAGGAGGCAGGGCTGCCGCGCTCTTCGCCCGCCTCTACCCGGCGCTCGACGCGCTCGGCGCTCCCTACGAGGTGATCTTCGTCAACGACGGCAGCCGCGACCGCTCGGCGGCGATCCTGCGCGAGCAGTTCGCGACGCCGCCCCGACGCGACGCGCGTGGTGCTGCTGCAACGGCAACTTCGGCCAGCACATGGCGATCCTCGCCGGCTTCGAGCGCTCGCCGCGGCGAGCGCGTGGTCACGCTCGACGCCGACCTGCAGAACCCGCCGGAGGAGATCGCGCAAGCTGCTCGCGAAGATGGACGACGGCCACGACTACGTCGGCGGCGTGCGCGGCGAGCGCGCACGACAGCGCCTTCCGGCGCCTCGGCTCGCGCGCGATGAACGCGGTGCGCGAGCGCATCACGCGCATCCAGCATGACCGACCAGGGCTGCATGCTGCGCGCCTACAGCCGCGGCATCGTCGACGCGATCAACGCCTGCCGCGAGGTGAGCACCTTCATCCCGGCGCTCGCCTACACCTTCGCCCACAACCCGGCCGAGGTCGAGGTGGCGCACGAGTCGCGCGCCGCCGGCGAGTCGAAGTACTCGCTCTACCGCCTGATCCGCCTCAATTTCGACCTGGTCACCGGCTTCTCGGTGGTGCCGCTGCAGATCTTCTCGCTGTTCGGCATCCTGATCGCGATCGGCTCGGTGCTGGTCTACCTCGTCGGTGATGATCGAGCGCATCGCTCGCCGGCGCGCGCGACGGCTGCGCGATCGTTCTGGGACCGCGACATCCTGCAGTTCTTCCTCATCGGCATCGTGCTCTTCGGCCTGGGGCTGGTCGGCGAATACGTCGGCCGCATCTACCAGCAGGTGCGCGAGCGGCCGCGCTGGCTGGTGCAGGCCGTGCTCGAAAGGAACAACCCTGGGAAGCCAAGCGGTCGTCTTCGGCTACGGGGACATAGGAGTTCGCGGCCTCGCCGTCCTCCTCGACGCCGGCGTCGAGGTGCCGCTCGTCGTCACCCACAAGGACGACCCGAACGAGAACGCGCTGGTACGCGAGCCTGTTCGATTTCGCGCGGCAGCAAGGTCTTCGAGTTCTCGCCGATCCGCGCGATTGAAGCCCTGGACATCGCGCTAAGCCCGATCTCGTCTTCTCGTTCTACTACCGCAGCATGCTGCCGATGTCGCTGCTGCGAGCGCGCGCGGCTCGGCGCGTTCAACATGCACGGCTCGCTGCTGCCGAAGTTCCGCGGCCGCGCGCCGCTCAACTGGGCGATCCTCAAGGGCGAGACCGAGACCGGCGTGACGCTGCACGAGATGGTCGAGAAGCCCGACGCCGGGCGCATCGTCGACCAGCAGGCGGTGCCGATCGGTCCGGACGAAACCGCGGTCGAGGTGTTCCGCAAGATGACCGACGCCGCCGAGCCGGTCCTGAAGCGATCGCTGCCCGGCATCCTTGCCGGGCAGCCGCGCTCTGCGAACCCAAGACCTCGTCGCACGGCAGCTACTACGGCCGCCGCAGGCCCGAGGACGGCCGCATCGACTGGTCGAAGAGCGCGCAGGAGATCCACAACCTGGTGCGCGCCGTGGCGCCGCCCTTCCCGGGCGCCTTCACCGACGGCATGAAGATCCACAAGACCGCGCATCGAGCCGGCGAGAACGCATCCGGAAGCAGCCGCGGCCCGCTATCAGGACGAACGGCGAATGGTTCGCCGGCTGCGGCGATGGTAAAGTCCTGCGCCTCCTCGAAGTCCAAGAAAGCGCAATGAAGAAAGTCCTGATCCTCGGCGTCAACGGCTTCATCGGCCACCACCTGTCCAAGCGCATCCTCGCCGACCACCGACTGGGAGGTCTACGGCATGGACATGCAGACCGACCGCATCGCGGACCTGATGGACGAGCAGCGCTTCCACTTCTTCGAGGGCGACATCACCATCAACCAGGAGTGGATCGAGTACCACATCCGCAAGTGCGACACGGTGCTGCCGCTGGTGGCGATCGCCACGCCCGCGACCTACGTCAAGCGAGCCGCTGCGCGTGTTCGAGCTCGACTTCGAGGCCAACCTGCCGATCGTGCGCGCCTGCGTGCAGCCACGGCAAGCGCCTCGTCTTCCCGTCGACCTCCGAGGTCTACGGCATGTCGCCCGACGCGCGAGTTCGACCCGGAGACCTCGCACGCTCGTGCTACGGCCCGATCAACAAGCAGCGCTGGATCTACGCCTGCTCGAAGCAGCTCATGGACCGCGTGATCTGGGCCTACGGCGAGCAGCAGGGGCTCGACTTCACGCTGTTCCGGCCGTTCAACTGGATCGGCGCCGGGCCTCGACTCGATCAACACGGCCAAGGAAGGCAGCTCGCGCGTGATCACGCAGTTCCTCGGCCACATCGTGCGCGGCGAGACGATCCAGCTGGTCGACGGCGGCCGGCAGAAGCGCGCCTTCACCTACATCGACGACGGCATCGACGCGCTGATGACGATCATCGCCAACAAGGACGGCATCGCCACGCGGCAAGATCTACAACATCGGCAACCCGACGAACAACTTCTCGGTGCGCGAGCTGGCGCAGATGATGCTCAAGCTCGCGCTCGAGTATCCGGAGTACCGCGACAGCGGCGAAGAAGGTGCAGCATCGTCAGAGACCAGCGCCGACAAGTACTACGGCAAGCGGCTACCAGGACGTGCAGAACCGCGTGCCGAAGATCGACAACACCGCGCGCGACCTCGACTGGCGGCCGCGCGTCGCCATGCACGAGGCGCTGCGGCGCATCTTCGACGCCTACCGGACGCACGTCGCCGAGGCCCGCCACCTGGTGAAGTGAGAGCTGAGCTCGCGCTCAAGATCGACGTCGACACCTATCGCGGCACGCGCGAAGGCGTGCCGCGGCTGGTCGAGCTTCTGCAGCTCCACGGCGCCGGCGCGACCTTCCTCTTCAGCCTCGGGCCCGACCACACCGGGCCGCGCGATGCGGCGCGTTTTCAGGCCGGGCTTCTTCGGCAAGGTGAAACGGACCTCGGTGCTGCGAGCACTACGGCCTGCGCACGCTGCTCTACGGCACGCTGCTGCCCGGGCCCGACATCGGCCGGCGCTGCGCCGACGAGATGCGCGCGGTGCAGCGCCGCGGGCTTCGAGGTCGGCATCCACTGCTGGGACCACGTGCGCTGGCAGGACAACGTCGCGCGCAAGGACGCCGACTGGACCGAGCGCGAGATGCAGCAGGCTTTCTGACCGTTTCAGGGAAATATTCGGCGTCGATGCCGATGCGTGCATGGCGCCGCCGGCTGGCAACTCAACCGCCACGCCGCCTGGTTCGAGGAGCGCCATTTCGCCTACGCCTCCGACACGCGCGGCCGCGAGCCCTTCCGCCCGCTGTGGGACGGCGTCGCCATCGGCTGCCCGCAGCTGCCCACCACGCTGCCGACGCTCGACGAGCTGATCGGCGCCGACGGCATCGACGAAAGCAATGTCGCGGCAACGATTCTCGAGCTGACGAAAGCATCCTGCCAGATCATGTCTTCACCGCCCACGCCGAGCTCGAGGGCGGCGAGCTGGCACGACATCTTCGACGCGCCTGCTCGCGCGGCTGGCGCGACCAGGGCTACGAGATCGTCAGCCTGAAGTCGCTCTACGAGTCGCTCGACGTCGACCGCCTGCCGCGCAGCGAGGTCGTGCTCGAGCGAGATGCCCGGGCCGCTCCGGCACGCTCGCGCTGCAGGCCGCATGTCCGAGCAGCGCCTCTTTCCCGGCTTCGAGAAGCGCCGCATCAAGACCAGCGGCGCGACGATCAACCTCGAGCTCGGCGGCGAAGGGCCGCCGGTGCTGCTGCTGCACGGCTATCCGCAGACGCACGCGCATGCTGGCACAAGGTCGCGCCGCAGCTGGCGCGCGACTACACGCGTGGTCTGCCCCGACCTGCGCGGCTACGGCGACTCGTCGAAGCCGAAGGGGCTGCCCGACCACTCGAACTACTCGAAGCGCGCGATGGCGCTCGACATGGTCGAGGTGATGGAGTCGCTCGGCTACGTCGCGCTTCCACGTCGTCGGCCACGACCGCGGCGGCCGCGTCGGCCACCGCCTGGCGCGCGACCACGGCCGGCGGGTGCGCTCGCTGACCGTGCTCGACATCTCGCCGACGCTGAAGATGTACCAGAGCACGAACATGCTCGTTCGCCAAGGCGTACTACCACTGGTTCTTCCTCATCCAGCAGGCGCCGCTGCCGGAGACGATGGTGGCGTCGATGGGCGTGAAGTACATCCTCGGCCGCATCGGCCGCGGCACCGTCGAAGCTGAAGCGCTTCGACCCGCGCGCGGTGGCCGAATACGCGCGCTGCTTCCGCGACCCGCGCACCATCCACGGCACCTGCGAGGACTACCGCGCCTCGGCCACCATCGACCTGGTGCACGATCAGCAAGGACCTGAAGAAAAATTGCGCATGCCGGTCCTGGCGCTGTGGGGCCGGCAGGGCGTGATCGAGGCGCTGTTCGACTGTCTCGCCGACTGGCGCGAGGTGGCGAGCGACGTTGCGCGGCCGCGCGCTGCAGTGCGGCCACTTCATTCCCGAGGAGAAGCCCGACGAGCTGGTGGCGGAATTGCGCCGCTTCTGGAAGGCCTTTGATTTCAGGCCTCTAAGCAGCGTGCTTGCAGCCGTGAGGAAAAACATGTTTACTGAATGCGTTACGGTGATTTGCTAAAGAGGCTTCAGAAACTCTGGAAACCGTAGGCAAGCCGGTCAAGGACTTCAGCCTTCCCTCTACCGGCGGCAGCACCTTCCGACTCGCCGACCAGCGCGGCCACAAGCTGGTCCTGTACTTCTACCCCACGCGACAACACGCCCGGCTGCACCCAGCAGGGTTCGCGATTTCCGCGACGCCTTCAAGGACTTCCAGCAGGCGGGCGTCGACATCTACGGCGTCTCGCGCGACTCGATCAAGTCGCACGAGAGCTTCAAGGCGAAGATGAAGTTCCCGTTCGAGCTGCTGTCGGACGCCGACGAGGCGGCCTGCCAGCAGTTCGGCGTCATGAAGATGAAGAACATGTACGGGAAGAAAGTCCGCGGCATCGAGCGCAGCACCTTCGTCGTCGACGGCAAGGGGGTGCTGGCGCGCGAATGGCGCGGGGTCAAGGTTCCAGGCCACGTCCAGGAGGTATTGAACTTTGCTAAAGCCCTATGATGTCGAAAGCCTCGCCGCAGAATCGACGCCGCATTCCTCCGCTCTGACCTCCGCCGTGACCAAGAGCCCGCCCGCCGCGCAAAACCAAAGTGAAGAAGCTGTTCGTGCTGGACACCAACGTGCTGATGCACGATCCGACGAGCCTGTTCCGCTTCGAGGAGCACGACCTCTACCTGCCGATCGCGCACGCTCGAGGAGCTCGACTCGCAACAAGAAGGGCCTGTCCGACGTGTCGCGCAACGCGCGCCAGGCGAGCCGCTTCCTCGACGAGATCGTCCGGTCGGGCCGACATCAAGAGCGGCCTCGCCGATCAAGACCAAGGACGGGCAGGCCTCCAAGGGCAAGCCTGTTCCTGCAGACCGAGGCGATCAACGGCAACCTGCCCGTCGACGCTCGCCTCGGGCAAGACCGACAACCAGATCCTCTCGGTGGTGCGCCACCTGCAGGAGCAGGAGCCCGAGCGCGAGGTGGTGCTGGTCTCCAAAGACATCAACATGCGCATCAAGGCGCGGGCGCTCGGGCTCGCCGCCGAGGACTACTTCAACGACAAGGTGCTCGAGGACGCCGACCTCCTCTACACCGGCGTGCGCCGCTGCCGAAGGACTTCTGGAACACGCACGGCAAGGACATGGAGTCGTGGCAGAAGGAAGGCCACACCTACTACCGCGTGCGCGGCCCGCTGGTGCCGAAGCTGCAGCGTCAACGAGTTCGTCTACGACGAGAGCGGCGACCGGCCGCTGTACGCGATCGTCAAGGAGACCGCAGGGCCGCGTCGCGGTGCTCGAGACGCTGCAAGCGACTACACGCACACCAAGAACGACGTGTGGGGCATCACGGCGCGCAACCGCGAGCAGAACTTCGCGCTCAACCTGCTGATGAACCCGGCGGTCGACTTCGTCACGCTGCTCGGCCAGGCCGGCACCGGCAAGACGCTGCTCGCGCTCGCCGCCGGGCCTGACGCAGACGCTCGACGACAAGCGCTACTCCGAGATCATCATGACGCGCGTCACGGTGCCGATCGGCGAGGACATCGGCTTCCTGCCCGGCACCGAGGAAGAGAAGATGACGCCGTGGATGGGCGCGCTCGAGGACAACCTCGACGTGCTCAACGCCACCGACGAGTCGAGGCGGCGAATGGGGCCGCGCCGCGACGCGCGACCTGATCCGCTCGCGCATCAAGGTCAAGTCGCTCAACTTCATGCGCGGCCGCACCTTCATCAACAAGTGGCTGATCATCGACGAGGCGCAGAACCTGACGCCGAAGCAGATGAAGACGCTGATCACGCGCGCCGGGCCCGGGCACCAAGGTGGTGTGCCTGGGCAACATCGCGCAGATCGACACGCCCTACCTCACCGAGGGCAGCTCGGGCCTCACCTACGTCGTCGACCGCATGAAGGGCTGGTCCCACTCCGGGCACGTCACGCTCGCGCGCGGCGAGCGCTTCGCGCCTCGCCGACCACGCCGCCGAAGCGCTCTAGTGCAGGAATAAGTCAAGCCTCGCCGCTGTTTCGCCAGCGGGCTGACCTTTCTGCTAAATTCCCGCGCTTCTTCTTCTGAGGAATCCATGACCGTGCTCCGTCTGCTGCTTGCTTCCGCGCTGCTGCTTGCCGGCGCCCTCGTATGCACAGAAGTTCGAGCCCCACGTCGGCCAGGCCGGCAAGGACGTGATCTGGGTGCCGACGCCCGACGAGGTCGTCGACCGCATGCTGACCATGGCGCAGCTCGGCCCGAACGACATCCACTTCGACCTCGGCGCCGGCGACGGCAAGATCGCCATCGCCGCCGCGCAAGCGCGGCGCGAACGCCACCGGCATCGAGTACAACCCGGAGATGGCGAAGTACGCCAACGAGCGCGCGCAGGCCGCCGGCGTCGCCGGCGTCGGCCCGGGCAAGGCGATCGATCCGCCAGGCCGACATCTTCGTCACCGACTTCAGCAAGGCGACGGTGATCACGCTCTATCTGCTGCCGACGCTCAACATGAAGCTGCGGCCGCAGATCCTGTCGATGAAGCCCGGCACGCGCGTCGTCTCGCACTCCTTCACCATGGAGGACTGGGAGGCCGACGAGATCTCGACCCTCGACGGCCGCAAGGCCTACTTCTGGCTGGTGCCGGCGCAGGTCGGCGGCAACTGGAGCCTCGAGGCCGGCGGCCAGCGCAGCGAACTCGTCATCGAGCAGACCTTCCAGAAGATCAACGGCTGGGTGAACGTCTCGAAGGTCGTGCAGGGCGGCCTGCGCGAGGCGCGCCTGCGCGGCGCCGACATCGCCTTCGCCTACGTCGACGCGAGCGGCATGCGGCGCGATTTCGCCGGCAAGGTCGACGGCAAGCGCATGGAAGGCACGTTCCGCGACGCCAAGGGCCAGGAAGGCCGCTGGAGCGCGACCCGGAAGTAGGCGGTTTCGCGGCGTATGATCACGGCGCCGACTGGGAGGACGGCCATGAGACCCTGCTCTTCATCCTGCTGCAGGCATTCGCCCTCTGCGCGCTCGCGCAGTCCTGGCCGGCGAAGCCGATCCGGTTGGTGGTGCCGTTTCCGCCCGGCGGCACCGTGGACATCACCGCGCGCATCCTGCAGCCGCGCCTGTCGGAGAGCCTCGGCCAGCCGATCGTGATCGAGAACCGCGGCGGTGCCGGCGGCGCGGTCGGCACGGAGGCGGTGGCGAAGAGCGCGCCCGACGGCTACACGTTCCTGCTCACTCTCTCGTCGCACACCATCAACCCGATCCTCTACAGGCTGAACTACGACGTCGAGCGCGACTTTGCGCCCGTGTCGCTGGTAGTCAGCGTGCCGCAGCTCATCGCCGCACATCCCAACGCGCCGGCGAAGACGCTGCGCGAGCTGGTCGCCGCGGCCAAGCGTCAACCCGGCGTCCACGCCTACGCCTCGCCGGGGAATGGCACGCCGGGCCATATCGCCGCCGAGCTGCTGAAGCTCCGCGCCGGCATCGACCTCGTCCACGTGCCCTACAAGGGCGGCGGCCCGGCGCTCGCCGACACGGTGGCGGGCCAGGTCCCGTTTCTCTTCCTCACCGCGCCCGCCGGCCTTCCCGTCGGTGCGCTCCGGAAGCTGCGCGCGCTGGCGGTGACCACGCCCACGGCGCACGCCCGCCGCGCCCGAGATTCCGACCGTCGCCGAGGAGCTGAACCTGCCCGACTACGCGGTGGATTCCTGGCTCGCGCTGTTCGCACCGGCAGGAACGCCCGCGCCGGTCATCGCGCGCATGCACAAGGATGTCGTCCGGCGTTGCAGGTATCCGAGGTGAAGCGGCGGCCTGCTCGAGCAGAGCGCGGACCCGGTGGGCAGCAGCCCGGAGGAACTCGGCCGCGTCGTCAGCAGCGAGTTGAAGAGTTGGGCCTCGGTGATACGCGAGGCCGGCATCAAGGCCGACTGAACCTAGTACGAGCCCGGGTCGGCGTAGTTCTCGAAGCGGGTGAACTGGCCGAGGAAGGTCAGCTTCACCGTGCCGATCGGCCCGTTCCGCTGCTTGAGGATGATGATCTCGGCGATGCCCTTGTCCGGGCGTGTCGTGGTTGTAGACCTCGTCGCGGTAGATCGCACAGGATCACGTCGGCGTCCTGCTCGATCGCGCCCGACTCGCGCAGGTCGGACATCATGCGGCCGCTTGTTCGGCCGCTGCTCGACGCGCGCGGTTGAGCTGCGATAGCGCCACCACCGGCACGTCGAGCTCCTTGGCCAGCGCCTTCAGCGAGCGCGAGATCTCGGAGATCTCGGTGGCGCGGTTCTCGCCCTGCGTCGACGCCGACATGAGCTGCAGGTAGTCGATCACGATCAGGCCGAGCTTGGAGTACTGGCGCTTCAGCCGGCGCGCCCGCGCGCGCACCTCGAGCGCGTTCAGCGCGCCGGCCTCGTCGATGTAGATCGGCGTCTCGTGCAGCTTGCCCATCGCGTCGGACAGGTCGCTCCATTCCTTGTCGTTCAGCCGCCCGGTGCGCATCTTGTGCTGGTCGACGCGCGCGATCGAGCCGAGCATGCGCTGCGCGAGCTGCGTGCTGCTCATCTCCATGCTGAAGATCGCCACCGGCAGGCCGCTGTCGACCGCGATGTACTCGCGCGAAGTTGAGCGCCAGCGCGGTCTTGCCCATGCTCGGGCGGCCGGCGATGATGATCAGGTCGCCGCCCTGCAGCCCCGAGGTCATCTCGTCGATCTCGGTGTAGCCGGTCGGCACGCCGGTGACGTCGGAGGCGTTGTCGCGGTGGTAGAGGTGGTCGATCTTCTCGAACACCTTGGCCAGCACCGGCTTGATGTCCGAGCAGCCCCTGGTCGTGCCGGGCGCCGGACTCGGCGATCTGGAAGATCTTCGACTCGGCCTCGTCGAGCAGCTGCCCGACCTCCTTGCCGGCCGGCGCGAGCGCGCTCTCCGCGATCTCGGTCGCCACCTGGGCGAGCCGCCGCTGCACCGCGCGCTCGCGGACCAGCTCCGCGTAGCGGCGGATGTGGAGCGCAGGTCGGGGTGTTCTGCGCGAGCGAGGCGATGTACTGCGCGCCGCCGGTCTTGTCCTTGTCCTCGCTCGCCTCGATCGCCTCGGCCACCGTCACCACGTCGGCGGGACGGTTGGCCTCGATCAGCCGGGCGATGTGGCGCCAGATGCGGCGGTGGTCGTCGCGGTAGAAGTCGTCCGCCGAGACGACGTCGGCGACCCGGTCGAAGGAATCGTTGTCGAGCAGCAGCCCGCCGAGCAGCGACTGCTCCGCCTCCACCGAGTGCGGCGGAACCTTCAGTGCGACGAGCTGCGCGTCCTCGCGCGCGACGGGCTGTGCTAGCGCCATTTTCTTGGTGATCTCCCCGCGCGCATCATAGGACCGCGGCCTCGCGTTCGATTTGATAGGTCGAAACGAAAACGCCGCGAGACGAAAACCGCGCACCGGGAGTGATTCAAAAGTGAGCACGCGGGGCATGGGACCGTTCCGCCTGTGGATTACCCTGTGGATACGCGTGTCGATAAGGTGTGGACGAGCCTGTGCACGAAAAAAATCATTCGCTTGACACGCGCGACGCGGGTTTTCGCTCGGCTGTTGCTTCCACGCACACCTCCGCAATGCCTTTGCTGTACCGATATACAGTATACGCCGGCAAAAAGGGCCGCTTTCGCGGCCCTTTCGGATATTTCAGCGCGGCTTACTGCTCGCCGAGGACCGAAACCTTGACCGTGACCGTCACGTCGGTGTGCAGCGCCGATCTGCAGCGGGTACTCGCCGACCTGCTTCAGCGGGCCCTGCGGCATGCGGATGTTGGCGCGCTCGACCTCGTGGCCCTGCTTCTGCAGCGCCTCGACGATGTCGTAGTTGGTGACCGAGCCGAACAGGCGGCCGTCCGGGCCCGCCTTCTGCGTGATCTGGACGGTCAGCCCGTCGAGCTTCGAGCCGCGCTCCTGCGCCTTGGCGAGGACGTCGGCCTGCGCCTTCTCCAGCTCGGCGCGGCGCGACTCGAACGCCTTCAGGTTGTCGGGCGTGGCGCGCTTCGCCTTGCCGTGCGGGATGAGGAAGTTGCGGGCGTAGCCGTCCTTGACCTTGACCACGTCGCCGAGGCTCGCCGAGGTTGGCGACCTTCTCCATGAGGATGACTTGCATGGGACGAATCTCTCCTTGCGCTCAGTGCAGGTCGGTGTAGGTCATCAGCGCGAGGAAGCGCGCGCGCTTGATCGCGTCCGACAGCTGGCGCTGGTAGCCGCGCCGACGTCCCGGTGATGCGCGCCGGGATGATCTTGCCGTTCTCGTTGACGAAGTCCTTGAGGACCTCGATGTCCTTGTAGTCGATCCACTCGACCTTCTCGGCGGTGAAGCGGCAGAACTTGCGGCGGCGGAACAGCGCCCGCTGGCCCTTGTCCTTCTTGTCCTTGCCGAACTTCCCCTTGCCCTTGCCCTTCAGATTACGACGTGGAGGCATCTGCCTCTCCTTCCTTGAATTCGATGTTCGTCACGTGCAGCAGCAGCTTCTTCGCCCTCTTGCTCTTCGCGCTCAGGAAGCCCTGCAGCCTCACCTCGCTGCCGAGCGGCCTGCCGGCGAGGAGCTTGGCCTGGGTCTCGAACGCGATCGCGCCGATCTCCGCCATCACCTTGCGCCTGCCGCCCGCCTCGTCCTGCTCCGACTCGTGCGCGACCTTGAATTCGATCGCCGCGACGCCGGCCGGCGTGTAGCGCAGGGCGCCTAGCTCAAGCAGCCGGCCGCTCAGCTCGAGCCGGTTCAGCCGGAGCTTCCGCCGGACGCGGCGCGCCTTCGCCGCGTCCCTCCATCAGCGACTTCGACTTCTCTTCCTTCATCATCGGCGAAGGATTGGTCGTGCGCCTTGGGCATCTTCACGATCAGGTGGCGCAGCACCGCGTCGCTGAACTTGAACGAGTGCTCGAGCTCGGCCAGCGTCTCGTTGTCGCACTCGATGTTCATCAGCACGTAGTGCGCCTTGTGGACCTTGGCGAGCGGATAGGCGAGCTGGCGCCGGCCCCAGTCTTCGAGGCGGTGCACGGTGCCGCTGCGCTGCGCGATGACGCCCTTGTATCGCTCGACCATCTGCGGGACCTGCTCGCTCTGGTCGGGATGGACGATGAAAACGATCTCGTAATGCCGCATGTCGATTTGAGCTCCTATTCCTATGGGTTGGGCCTACCGTCATGCGTAACGGTGAGACCAGGAAGGGGGCGGATTATATACGCTATTTCAGCTTCTTAACCGCCTTGTTGTAGCTGTCGTGCAGGTCCTTGTAGGCGTCGGCGAAGCCGTTCTTCGCCTCGTCCCAGCGCCGCCGCGGACGCCTTGCCCATCTCGTCGAGCTTTTCGAGGCCGCGGCCCGCTTGGCCTTCAGCTCCTGGATGTCGCTCTGGAACTGCGCCTTCGCCTCGCCCGAGCTCTTGGCGGCCTTCTTCTCCAGCGAACCGATCTCGCGATCGGCGTCGCGGACCAGCTTGCGGCCGTAGGCCACGGCTTCGTCCTTCTTGTCCACCGTGTACGAACGGCACGGTATTCCACGCCTCGGTGGTCTTCTTCGAGACGTCCTTCGTGGTCGTCTCCGCGAGCGCCAGCGCAGGCACGAAGGCCAGCACTGCGGCGAGGATGCTCCAGCTCAATCGTTTCATGGTTGATACCTCCTGTATTTGGACCGCCGCCGGGTGGCGTCAGTTCACCGCATCGGAACAGTGCTTCTCTGGGCCTTGTCGACAATCACGAACTCGAGAAATACCAGCCTGCTCGGTGCCGCTCGCATTGCGGTGGGCGTGAACGGTGCCGGGACGGACATGGAGGCTTTCGCCCGATTTCAGAGTCACCGCGAGCCTTGCCTTCCTCTTCCCAGATTCCCGATCCCTCGAGCACGTAGAACACGACATGCGAAGGGTGATAGTGCTTCGGATTCTGACCACCCGGCGCGTAGGTCGTCTGGAGTAGCCGGAATTCCTTGCCCGGGATCGTCGCGTCCTCGAACACATGACGTGCCGCTGCAGTGATCCCCATGCGTTCACCCTGAGCAGCAGCGACCGCCGTGTATGCCATCAGGACACCCATCACGAGCACGAGCTGCAGCCTATGCACGTCCCCTCCTTCTGCGCACCGATTCGAACAGACAGACGCCCGCCGACACCGAAACGTTGAGGCTCTCCACCTCGCCCTGCATCGGGATGCGCACCAGCAGGTCGCAGCTCTCGCGCGTCAGGCGCCGCATGCCCTCGCCTTCGGCGCCGAGCACCCAGGCGATCGACTCGGGCAGGTCGGCCTGGTAGAGCGTCTTCTCGGCGCGCTCGTCGGCGCCGACGATCCAGATGTTGCGCTCCTTCAGCTCGGCGAGCGTGCGCGCGAGGTTGGTCACCATGACATACGGCGTCATCTCCGCCGCGCCGCTCGCCACCTTCGAGACCGCGGGCGAAATGCCGGCGGCGCGGTCCTTGGGCGCGATCACCGCGTTGCGCGCCGGCGGCGTTGGCGACCCGCAGGCAGGCGCCGAGGTTGTGCGGATCGGTGACGCCGTCGAGCACCAGGAGCAGCGGCTTCTCCACGTTCTCGACGATCTCGTCGACGCTGTGCGAGAGCGACTTCACCTGCACCCGCGCCACCACGCCCTGGTGGCGCCCGCCGCCGGAGAAGCCGTCGAGGCGCTTGGTCGGCACGCGCATCAGGCGCACGCCCGCGCGCTCGGCCAGCGCGGCGAGATCCTTGCCGCGCGCGTCGTTGCGCGTTTCGTCGAGGAAGATTTCGACCACCGACTTCGGGTCGGCGCGCAGCCGCGCGAGCACGGCGTGGAAGCCGAAGACGACGCGCGGCTCCTGGCTCCTCTCATGCCGGCACGAGATCCATCTTGCGCTGGTCGACGTCGACGCGCACCAGCTTCACCTTCATGCGGTCGGCGAGCCGGAAGCGCTTCTTGGTGCGCTCGCCGTAGCAGCAGGTGGCGCGCGGCCGTCGAACTGGAAGTAGTCGCGGCCGAGCTCGGAGATGTGCACCAGGCCGTCGACGAAGTAGTCGTCGAGCGTGACGAACAGGCCGAACGGCACGTCACGCCGGTGATGGTGCCGCTGAAGACCTCGCCGACGTGGTCGCGCATGTAGTAGCACTTCAGCCAGGCCTCGACGTCGCGGCTCGCGTCGTCGGCGCGCCGCTCGGTCTCCGAGCAGTGGCGGCCGATCTCCTCCCAGTCGAGGCCCGTCGTACTTGCCGCCTTTCAGCAGCGCCTTGATCGCGCGGTGCACCAGCAGGTCCGGGTAGCGCCGGATCGGCGAGGTGAAGTGCACGTAGGCCTCGAAGGCGAGGCCGAAGTGGCCGACGTTGCGCGGCGTGTAGACCGCCCGCTTCAGCGAGCGCAGCAGGATCGTCTGCAGCAGCGAGGAAGTCCGGCCGGGTGCGGATGCGCTCGAGCAGCTGGGCGTAGTCCTTCGGGCGCGGCACCGCGCCGCCGGGCAGCTGCAGCCCGAGCTCGGCGAGGAAGTCGCGCAGCGCCGCGACCCGGTCCTCGGCGGGCACCTCGTGCACGCGGTAGAGCACCGGCTGGTCGCGCTCGGCGATGAAATTGCCGGCGCAGACGTTCGCCGCCAGCATGCACTCCTCGATCAGGCGGTGCGCGTCGTTGCGCGTCTCGGCGACGATCTTCTCGATCTTGCCGCGCGGGTCGAACACCATGCGCGTCTCGACCGTCTCGAAGTCGATCGCGCCGCGCCTCTCGCGCTGGCGGTGCAGCGCCTTGAACACCTCGTAGAGCGTCGCGAGGTGCGCCGGCGCCTTGCCCGAAGAAAGCTCGGCCCAGACCTTGGTGTAGGTGAGGCGCGCCTTGGAGCGGAACACCGCGGCATAGAACTCGTAGCCGCTCACCTCGCCCTGCGCGCCGATCGCCATCTCGCACACCATCGCCAGGCGGTCGACGTCGGGATTGAGCGAGCACAGGCCGTTGGAGATCTTCTCCGGCAGCATCGGGATCACGCGGCGCGGGAAGTAGACCGAGGTGCCGCGCTCGCGCGCTCGAGAGTCGAGCGCATCGCCGTGGCGCACGTAGTGGCTGACGTCGGCGATCGCCACCCACAGGCGCCAGTCGCGGCCTTCGCGCCGGCGCGTAGACCGCGTCGTCGAAGTCCTTCGCCGTCTCGCCGTCGATGGTGACGAACTGCAGCTCGCGCAGGTCGCGGCGACCTTCGCATGTCCTTTTCCTGCACGGTGCTCGGCAGCGCCTGCGCTTGCGCGAGCGCCTTCTTCGAGAATTCGTGCGGCAGGTCGAACTTGCGCAGCGCGATCTCGATCTCCATCCCGGAGTCGGCGTAGTTGCCGAGCACCTCGGCGATGCGGCCGACGGGCTGCGCGTGCTTGGTCGGCGGCTGGACCAGCTCGACGGTCACCACCTGGCCGGCCTTCACCTTGCCCGCGTCGGGCAGCACGATGTCGTGCGCGATGCGCCGGTCCTCCGGCACGAGGTAGGTGACGCCGTGCTGGAGATGCACGCGGCCGACGATGCGGCGCTGCGCGCGCTCGAGGACCTCGACGACGGTGCCCATCGGCCGTCCGCGGTTGTCGTGGCCCGAGACGCGCACCGAGGCGCGGTCGCCGTGCATCAGGCCGCGCATCTCGGCGGCGGGAAGAAGCACCGACGCGCTGCCGTCGTCGGGAACGAGGAAGCCGTGGCCGTCGGGATGGCCATCGATGCGCCCGGCCACCGCGGCGATGCGCCGCGCGACGAGCAGCGCGCCGGCGCGGTTGCGCACCACTTCGCCCGAGCGCTCGAGCGCGGCGAGCGCGGCGTCGAAGGCGCGCGCGCTCGTGCCGCGATACGCGCAGCCGCTGCGCGAGCTCGTCGGGGCGCAGCGGCGCGCCGGCGCGCTCGAGCACGCTCAGGATTTCCGGAAGTCTCGTTCTTTTCCGGACGCGAGCGCCGGCGCAGCGCGCTTCTACTTGGTCTTCTTTTTCCCATTGTTCTTTTCGGCTAGAATCGCGCCTCCCCTGCCGAGGTGGCGGAATTGGTAGACGCACTAGGTTCAGGTCCTAGCGGTGGCAACACTGTGGGGGTTCGAGTCCCTTCCTCGGCACCAAGACTCGATGTTAGCCCCTTCTCAGGCGCGTTCCAGCCTCCACCCAGGGCTTTCATCAGGTCGACGCGTGAACGCGAGCCGCGCCTGGCGGTTGCGCACGAAGGTGATCGCGGCGTCGTTTGCGGTGCGCTGCGCGTCGAGCACCTCCAGGTAGGGCGAGTAGCCCGACTCGTAGCGCACGCCGCGAAAGCTCGAGCGCCTTGCGCGCCGCGTCCAGGCGCGCCGCGCAGCTCGTCCTCGCGCCTCCGCGCTCTCGCTGACGTTGACCAGCGCGTCGGCCACTTCGCGAAAGCCGGTCTCGATCGCCCGCTGGTAGCCCGCCAGCGCCTGCTCGCGCCGCGCTCTGGCCTGCTCGACCCGCGCGCCGCGCCGCCCGGCGTCGAAGATCGGCCCCACCAGCCCGGCGCCGAGCGTCCAGATGCGCGGCGTTGCTGGTGAGCAGCTCGCTGAACTCGGCGCTCTGCAGGCCGAGCGCAGCCGGTCAGCGAGAGGCTCGGGAAGAGCGCCGCGCGCGCGACGCCGATCTGCGCGTTGAAAGAGACCAGGGTCTGCTCCGCGGCGCGGATGTCGGGCCGGCGCTCGAGCAGCGTCGAGGGCAGCCCGGCGGGCGGCACCGGCGGCAGCGGCAGGGCGAAGAGCTCGCCCGGCGGCGAGCTTGAGGTCGAGCCGGCCGGTGAGCTGCGCGAGCTGGCGCTCGACCAGCGCGCGGTTGCGCGCGGCGTCACGGCGCTGGAACAGAGCGTCGGCGAGCGCGCCCTCGCGCCTGGTAGACGTCGAGCTCCGAGGCGAGCCCGGCCGCGAGCCGCGCGCGCGGGCGATGGCGAGCGAGTCCTCGTCGCAGCTGGATCGAGAGGTCGAGCACCGTGACCTGGGAGTCGAGCGAGCGCAGCGCGAAGTAGGTCTGCGCGGTGGCGCCGGCGAGCGTCAGGCGCGACCGTGTCGCTGCGAGAGCCGCGAGGACGAGCAGGTTCGCCTGCGCCGCCTCGGACGCGCGCGCGAATTTGCCCCAGAAATCGAGCTCGAAGCTGGTCGAAGCCAGCGTGAGCTGGTGGCTCGGACGCGATGATGGTGCCGGCGGGCGGCGGCGGGACGCTGCTGGTGCTGACGCGGCTGCGCGAATAGCCGTAGCCGGCGCTGACGTCGGGGAAGAGCGCGGCGCGCGCCTCGCGCAGCACGGCTTCGGCCTCCTGCACGCGCGCCGCCGGCGAGGCGAATGTCGGCGTTCGCCTTGCGCGCGCTCGCCGACCAGGTCGTTCAGCGTGGCGTCGCTGTAGAGGGTCCACCAGTCGGCGGGCACCACGGCCTCGCCCGGCGCCGCCGGCGCTGGATACTCCGCCGGCAGCACGACCACCTCGGGCCGCGTGTAGTCCGGGCCGACCTTGATGCAGCCGGCCAGAGCGAGCAAGCGAGGCAGCAGGTTTTTCTCAGACGAAGCTCCTTCGCGGCTCCTTCCTGCGCGCGCGAGACGATGACGAAGAACAGCGGAATGAAGATGGTGGCGATGAAGGTCGCGGCGAGCATGCCGCCGACCACGCCGGTGCCCATCGAGCGGCGCGCGCCGGCGCCAGCGCCGGTGGCGAGCATCAGCGGCATCACGCCGAGCACGAAGGCGAGCGAGGTCATGACGATCGGCCGGAAGCGCAGCCGCGCCGCGTTGAGCGCCGCCTCGGTGGCGCTCTTGCCGTCGAGGAAGCCCTGCTGCGCGAACTCGACGATCAGGATCGCGTTCTTCGCCGCGAGGCCGATCAGCACCACCAGGCCGATCTGGAAGTAGATGTCGTTCTCCAGGCTGCGCGCGCGCGACGAAGCCGAGCGCGCCCAGCACCGCGAACGGCACCGACATCACCACCGCGAACGGCAGCAGCCAGCGCTCGTAGAGCGCGGCGAGGATCAGGAACACCATGACGATGGCGAGGCCGAAGGCGATCGCCGATTGCGCGCCCGGTGCGCTTCTCCTGGAACGCCTGGCCCGCCCAGGCGATCGAGTAGCCCTCGGGCAGCGCCTCGGCGGCGACCTCCTCGACGGCGCGGATCGCCTCGCCCGAGGACACGCCGGGGCGGCCGCTGCCGAGCACGCGCGCGGCGACGAAGCCGTTGAAGCGCTCGAGCTGCTCGGGACCGACGGTGTTGGTGACGCGGATCAGCGACTTGAGCGGGATCATCTCGCGCGTCTGCGTCGAGCGCACGTACACCGCGCCGAGGTCGTCGGGCTGCGCGCGGAACGGCGCGTCGGCCTGCATCTGCACGCGGTAGGTGCGGCCGAACTTGTTGAAGTCGTTGACGTAGAGCGCGCGCCATGGTGCTCTGCAGGGCGTCGAACACGTCCTGCACCGGCACGCCGAGCGAGATCGCCTTCTCGCGATCGACCTCGACCTTGAGCTGCGGCACGGTCGGGCGGAAGAAGGAGTTGACGCCGGTGAGCTGCGGATGCTCGCGCAGCGCCGCGAGGAAGGCCTGCGTCACCTCGAACAGGCCGCTGCGGGTCGGGATTGGTGCGCGCCTGCAGGTACATCTCGAAGCCGCCCGCGGTGCCGAGGCCGCGGATCGCCGCCGGGTTGAAGGCGATCACCATGCCGTCGCGCAGGCTCGCGCCCTTTGCGCGCGATGTCGCGCGCCACCGCGACCGCGCGGGGCGTCCTTGCGCTGGTCCCAGTGCTTGAGCGGGATGAACATGGTGGCGGCGTTGGTCTTGTTGCCGCCGCCGAGCAGGTCGAAGCCGTTGATCACCATGGTGTTCTGCACGCCGGGCTCGGCCTGCACGATCTTGCCGAGCTCGGCCGCGATCGCGCGCGTGCGCTCGAGCGTCGCGCCGTCGGGAAGCTGCACGTTGCCGAAGATGTAGCCCTGGTCCTCGGTCGGCACGAAGCTCGACGGGCACGCTGCAGGAACAGGAACGACGCTCAGGCCGAGGACGCCGACGAACGCGAGCAGCGACAGCACCGGCTGCCGCAGCGAGCAGCTCGACCGCGTCGAGGAAGCGCCGCGTGACCCAGGCGAAGCCGATGTTGAACGGCCCGAACAGACGCGCGACTCGTGATGGCCCTTCTTCATCAGGATCGCGCACAGCGCCGGCGTGAGCGTCAGCGCGATGAAGCCCGAGATCACCACCGCGAAGGTGAGCGTCACCGCGAACTGGCGGTAGAGCTGCGCCGGCGATGCCGCCGAGGAAGGCGACCGGCACGAACACCGCGCACAGCACCAGCACGATCGCCACCACCGCGCCCGACACCTCGCGCATCGCCTCGAGCGCCGCCTCGAACGGCGGCATGTCGTTCTCGCGCATCAGGCGCTCGACGTTCTCCAGCACCACGATCGCGTCGTCGACGACGATGCCGATGGCGAGCACCAGCGCGAACAGCGTCAGGGTGTTGATGGTGAAGCCGACCGCCCACAGGCCGGCGAAGGCGCCGATCAGCGACACCGGCACGCGCGATCATCGGGATCAGCGTCGCGCGCCAGGTCTGCAGGAACAGGAACACCACCGCCAGCACCAGCAGCGCCGCCTCGAAGATGGTGGTGTTCACCTCCTTGATCGAGGCGTCGACGAAGCGCGTGGTGTCGAACGGGATGGCGTAGTCGACGCCTTCCGGGAAGCCGGGCCGCAGCTCCTTCATCTTTTGCTGCACCAGAGTCGGCGACTTCGAGCGCGTTGGCGCCCGGCTGCAGGTAGGTCGCCATGCCGATGGTCGGCTGGCCGTCGAGCGTGTTGGAGGTGTCGTAGTTGAGCGCGCCGAGCTCGATGCGCGCGATGTCCTTCAGGCGCAGGACGCCGCCGGCGGCCCGATGGCGCGCACCACGATCTCGCCGAACTCCTCGGGCTCGACCAGGCGCCCGGTGGCGGTGACGGTGTAGACGATAGCTCTGCCCGGGCGGCGCCGGGCTCGGTGCCGATGCGCCCGCCGCGTACTGCGCGTTCTGCGCGCGCAGCGCCGCGCGCGACCTCGCCGGTGGTGATGCCGAGGCGCGCCATCTTCTCGGGGTTGATCCAGACGCGCATCGAGTAGTCGCGCGCGCCGAAGATGGTCACGTCGGCGATGCCCGGCAGGCGCTTCAGCTCGTCGACGATGTTGATCGAGGCGTAGTTGGAGAGGAACAGCGTGTCGCGCTGGTTGCCGGGCGAGACCATCGACACCACCAGCAGGATGTCGAACGAGCGCTTCTGCACGATCACGCCGTTGCGGCGCACCTCGTCGGGCAGGCGCGGCAGCGCGATCTGCACGCGGTTGTTGACGTTGAACACCGACTGGTCGACGTTGGTGCCCGGCTCGAAGGTGGCGGTGATCTGCAGCGTGCCGGTCGACGACGAGGTCGAGCTGAAGAACGACAGCTTCTCCACGCCCGAGAGCTGCTCCTCGATCGGCGCCGCCACGGTGCGCGACAGCGTCTCCGCGCTCGCGCCCGGGTAGGAGGTGGTGATCAGCACCGTCGGCGGCGCGATCTCCGGGTACTGCGCGACGGCGAGCAGCTTCGCCGACACCAGCCCGGCGATGCACGATGATGATGGCGATGACGCCGGCGAACACCGGCCGGTGGATGAAGAACTTCGACACCGCTTAGCCCTGGCCCGCCTTCTTCGCCGCGACCGGCGCGTCCGGCCGCAGCCGCACCAGGTTGTCGACGATCACCTGGTCGCCGGGCTTCAGGCCGTCGAGCACCACCCAGTCCTTGCCGACCCAGCCGCCGGCGCTTGATCGGCCGCTGCACCGCCTTGCCCTCGGCGGCGACCCAGACGAAGCGCCCGCCTCTCGTTCTGCAGCACCGCGCTCTGCGGCACGACGATCGCCTGCACGCGTGCCGGCGACGACGCGCACGCGCACGTACTGGCCGGGCAGCAGCGCGAGGCTGCGGATTGGGCACCTCGGCGCGCATCTGCACCGTGCCGGTCGTGCGCGTCGACGGTCGAGCCGGAGAAGTTGAGCTTGCCGGCTCGGGATAGGCGGTGCCGTCGGCGAGCTCGAGGCTGCACCTGCGCCTCCTTCGCTCGCCGCCGCGCACGCTGCGCGAATTCCGGCTCGGACAGCGCGAAGCGCACCCAGAGCGGATCGGCTGCGCGTCAGCGTGGTCAGCAGCGCCGCGTCGCCGCTCGGCGACGACCAGGCTGCCGATCGACTGCAGCGCGCGGCCGGTGACGCCGCCGATCGGCGCCGTCGACGCGCGGTGTACGAAAGGTTGAGCTCGGCCTGGCGCACGCGCGCCTGCGCCACCTGCACCGCGGCGCGCGCCTGCGCGCGCGGCCGGAGGCCGCCTGGTCGGCTTCCTTCTGGCTGATGGCGCGCCGGTCGGCGAGGCCCTTCAGGCGCTCGTGCTCCTGCTGCGCCAGCTCCTCGCGCGCCGTCACCTGCGCGAGCACGCCGCGCGCCTGCGCGCAGCTCGATCTCGAACGGCGCGCGCTCGATCGCGGAACAGCGTCGCGCCGGCCTTGACCGCGTCGCCTTCGCTGTAGATGTCTGCTGCTCGAGGATGCCCGGCGACGCGCGCGCGCACCTGCACCTCGCGCGAGCCTTCGGTGCGGCCGACCGCCTCGAAGGTGATCGGCACTTCGCGCAGCGCGACCTCGATGACGGTGACGCCGACGCGCGGCCGGCGCGGCCTTGGCGTCCTTGCCCTGCTTCGCGTCGCCCTGGCTGCAGCGCGGCGATGGCAAGACCGAGCAGAACAATGAGTAGCCGTTTCATGTTTGATAGGCCCTCAGGAAACAGTCGACGATGCGCGCCGTGCGGCGCTCGTTGGTCTCGCGTTGATCGTTGACGCCGAACAGGCGCTTCACCCGGTCGACGCCGGCGAGCATGCTCATCAGCATCTCCGCCGCCAGCACCGGGTCGTCGCGGCGCAGCCGGCCGTCCTTCATCGCGCCCTCGAGGTACTGCGCCAGGCGCTCGACCAGCTCGCCGGCGGTGTTGGCGTACATCGCCTTGGCGAGCGCCTTGAAGCGCGGCACGGTCGGGGACGAGGGTGCGGAAGGTGGCGATGCCCTGCGGCGCCGAGCGCGCGCTCGCGGTAGGCGATGGCGAAGCGCAGCAGCGCGGCGCGCACGTCGCGCGGCCCTCGAGCTCGACCAGCACGCTCATGGCGAGGTCGCGCGCCACCTCCTTGAACAGGCGCGTCCTTGCTCGGGAAATGGTGGTAGACCGTCTGCTTGGCGACCCCGGCGCGGCGCGCGATGTCGTCGACGCTCGACGCGGTAGCCGTGCGCGAGAAAGGAACTGGTGGCGGCGCGCAGCACGCGCTCGCGGTTTGCCTCGGCCAACGGGACCCCTCCGGGACTAGACTAGACCGTACAGTCTAGCTTTAAAGCCTACTGCGGGTCGAACGGGTGCCTTCTGACAATTGTTTCCTCGCGGTCGGGGCCGGTGGAGATCAGGTCGATCGGCACGCCGCACAGCGCCTCGATGCGGTTCAGGTAGTCGCGCGCGCCCTTCGGCAGCTTCTCCAGGCTCTTCACGCCGACGGTGCTCTCCATCCAGCCCGGCAGCTCCTCGTAGACCGGCACGCAGCTGCTCGAGCTCCTCGGCGCCGACCGGCAGGATCTCGGACATCTGCCCTCGAGCTCGTAGCCGACGCAGATCTTCACCGCCTCGACGCCGTCGAGCACGTCGAGCTTGGTGATGCACAGCCCCGACACGCCGTTCAGCTGGATCGAGCGCTTCAGCGCCGCGGCGTCGAACCAGCCGGTGCGGCGCGGCCGCCCGGTGGTGGCGCCGAACTCCTGGCCGCGCTGGCGCAGGCGCTCGCCGACGCCGTCGGAGAGCTCGGTCGGGAACGGCCCGCCGCCGACGCGCGTGCTGTAGGCCTTGGTGATGCCGAGCACGTAGTGCAGGTGCATCGGGCCGATGCCGGCGCCCGCCGCCGCCGCGCCGGCGACGCAGTTCGACGAGGTGACGAACGGATAGGTGCCGTGGTCGATGTCGAGCAGCGAGCCCTGCGCGCCCTCGAACAGCAGGTTCTTGCCGGCGCGGTTGGCGTGGTAGAGCGCGCGCGGCACGTCGGCGATCAGCGGCGTCGAGGCGCGGCGCGAGCGCCAGCGCTTCATCGAGGGTCTTCTGAAATCTACTTTTCGCTGCTTGTAGTAATTCTCGCAGCACGAAGTTGTGGAACTCGAGCAGCTCCTTCAGCTTCTCGGCGAAGCGCACCGGCTTGAACAGGTCCTGCAGGCGGATCGCGCGGCGCGCCACCTTGTCCTCGTAGGCCGGGCCGATGCCGCGGCCGGTGGTGCCGATCTTCTGCTCGCCCTTCGCCGCCTCGCGCGCCAGGTCGAGCGCCGACGTGGTACGGCAGGATCAGCGGGCAGGCCTCCGAGATGCACGAGGCGCGCGACGACGCCCTGCGCGCCGGCCGACTCGAGCTCGTCCATCTCGTGCGACCAGCGCCTGCGGCGACAGCACCACGCCGTTGCCGATGAAGCAGTCGACCTTCTCGCGCAGGATGCCCGAGGGAATGAGGTGCAGCACGGTCTTCTTGCCGCCGATCACCAGCGTGTGGCCGGCGTTGTGGCCGCCCTGGAAGCGCACCACGCCCTGCGCGCGGTCGGTGAGCCAGTCGACGATCTTGCCCTTGCCCTCGTCGCCCCACTGCGTGCCGATGACGACGACGTTTCGTCGCGCTCATTCTTCGCTTCACTGCCTGGCCAGTGCGCTCTCAGGTCGATCGAGAAACCCGGTCGCCGGGCGCGCGCCGGCCGAACGCCTTGCCGACGTCGTCGTAGCGCCCGCCGCGCGCCAGCACGGCGCCGCTCACGCCGTCGCAGTACGCGTCGAACACCACGCCGGAGTGGTAGTGGTAGCCGCGCAGCTCGGCGAGGTCGAAGCTCGCCGGCACCGGGCAGGCCTTGGCCAGCGCGCGCAGCGTCGGCGAGCGCCTTCTGCAGCGCGGCGATCTTCGGCAGCTTCTTCTCGCGCTCGATCGAGCACCTCGGCGCCGCCGTAGAGCTCGGGCAGCAGCAGCAGCGCGTCACGCGTTTTCGCATCGAAGCTTCCGCGGTCAGCGACCGCGAGCGCCGGAACGATCCTTCTTCTGCAGCGCCTCGAACAGCTCCGCTCTCGCGCTCGCCGTCGATGCTTCGCCGCCTGCGCGATCGAGCGGAACACCGCGACGTGGCCGATGTCCGATGCGCACGCCGCTGCATGCCGGCCAGCCGCGAGCGCGTCGCACAGCAGCGCCTGCACCTCGAGGTCGGCGGCGACCGCGGCGTCGCCGTACATCTCGGCGCCGATCTGGATCGGCTCGCGCGTCGCGCCGGGGCTCGCCGGGCGCGTGTGCAGCACGCGAGCCGCAGTAGCAGAGCGCGCGTCACGCCCTTGCGGTTGAGCAGGTGCGCGTCGATGCGCGCCACCTGCGGCGTGATGTCGGCGCGCACGCCCATCGTCTTGCCCGAGTAGCTGGTCGACCACCTTGAAGGTGCGCAGCGTCGAGGTCGTGCCCGGTGCCGGTGAGCAGCGAGTCCATGTACTCGAGCAGCGGCGGAATCACCAGCTCGTACTTGCTGCTTGAAGAACAGGTCGAGGATCTTGCGGCGCAGCGACTCGATGCGCACGCGCCTCGGCGGGCAGGATGTCCTCGACGTACTCGGGCAGAACCCACTTCATGGCAGCACCCACGCCAGGACGCACAGCAGGAGCAGCGCCCGACCAGCATCGAGGACAGGCCGACGAAGCGGATCTGGCCGTCGCTCATCTGCGTGATCCTGCGGAAGGTGTCGCGCCAGAGGTTAGGCGCGAGAAACGGCAGCACGCCCTCGAGGATCAGCATCAGCGCGAGCGCCATGAGAAACACGGTGCCCATCGCTCATCTTCTCGCTGCGACGGTTTTCCGAGCGAGTCCCTGAAGTAGCGCAGGAAGTCCGAGTTGCGTCTCGAGCAGCATCAGGTCGTTGCGGCCGCGGAAGCACGCTGCGGTACGCATCCATGCTGCGATAGAAAGCGAAGAACTCCGGGTTCTGGTTGAAGGCCGCGGCGTAGATCGCCGCCGACTTGGCGTCGCCGTCGCCGCGGATGCGCTGCGAGTCGCGGTAGGCCTCGGCGACGATGATCTCGCGCTGCCGGTCGGCGTCGGCGCGGATCTCTCCGCCTCCGCCGCGCCGGTGGAGCGCTGCTCGTTGGCGATGCGCTTCCGCTCCGCCTGCATGCGGCCGATACACCGACGTCGCTGACGTCCTGCGGCAGGTCGACGCGCTTCAGGCGCACGTCGATGATCTCGACGCCGATGCGCTTCAGGTCCTGACGCCGGCCTTCTGGCGCACTTCCGCCATGATCTCCTCGCGCTGCCCGGAGACCACGTCGTGCATGTTGCGCCGGCCGAATTCGGCCTGCAGGCCGTCGGAGATGGTCTGCTTGATGCGCGTCGCGGCGCGGAACTCGTCGCCCTGCACGCTGACGTAGTACTGCTTGACGTCGGTGATGCGCCACTTGACGAAGGAATCGACCAGCAGCGGCTTCTTCTCCGAGGTGATGAAGCGCAGCGGCTCGGCGTCGTCGAAGGTGAGGATGCGCATGTCGAACAGGCGCACGTTCTGCAGCAGCGGCATCTTGAGGTGCAGGCCCGGCTTCGTGCACCACGTCCTTCACCTCGCCGAGCTGGAAGACGATCGCGTTCTGGCGCTGGTCGACGGTGTACAGCGTGCCCGAGACGAGCAGCAGCGACGACGATGACGACGGCGACGATCGGGTCCGAGCGCTCTCATCGGTCGCGCCCTGTCGCGGTTGCGCAGCGTGTCGCGCGAGCGCGGCCCCGGCTCGCCCGCCGGCGGCGGCTCGGCGGGCTTCTGCGCGGCCTGCGACTCGGTGAGCGGCGCGCCGCCCGCCTGCTGCATGATCTTGTCGAGCGGCAGGTAGAGCAGGTTGCCCGCGCCGCGGTAGTCCATCATGATCTTGTTGGTCGACGACAGGACCTCGCTGCATGGTGTCGATGTAGATCCGCTCGCGCGTCACCTGCCGGCGCCTTGGCGTACTCGGTCAGCACCTGCTTGAAGCGCGACGGCGTCGCCCTCGGCGTTGGCGATGACGCGCTGCTTGTAGCCCTCGGCCTCCTGCAGCAGGCGCGAGGCGTGCGCCGCGCGCGCGCGGGATCACGTCGTTGGCGTAGGCCTGGCCCTCGTTCTTCTGCCGCTCGCGGTCCTGGCCGGCCTTGACCGCGTCGTCGAACGCCGCCTGCACCTGCTCGGGCGGCTGCGCGTTCTGGATGGTCACCGTGCTCACCGCGATGCCGGTGCTCGTAGCGGTCGTGGATCTGCTGCATCAGCCTGGCGCGCCTTGATCGCGATCTCCTCGCGGTTCTCGTAGAGGATCGCCGTCCATCTTGCTCTTGCCGATCACCTCGCGCATCGCGGTCTCGGCGATCTGCATCGCCGACTCGTCGGGACGGCGCACGTTGAAGATGAAATCCTTGGCGTCCTTCACCAGGTATTGCACCGCGAACTGCAGGTCGACGATGTTCTCGTCGTCGGTCAGCATCAGCGATTCCTTCAGCACCTTGGTGCGCACGTTGTTGCGGTAGCCGACTTCGAGCGTGCGCACCTGCTGCAGGTTGACGATCTCGTGCGACTGGATCGGCCACGGCATGCGCCAGTTGAGGCCGGAGGTCGATCTCGCGGGCGTACTTGCCGAAGGTGAGCACGACGCCGCGCTGTGCCCTCGACGACGATGTAGAAGCCGCTCGCCAGCCAGATCGCGATCACCACCAGCGAACAGCAGCCCGCGCCGCCGCCGAAGGCGCAGCGCCCGCCGCCCGGGGACGGCGGCTCGCCGCCGCCGTCGCGCCGCCGGCGGCCGAACAGGTCCGCGAGCCGGCGGTTGAAGTTGCGCCACAGCTCGTCGAGGTCGGGCGGACCCTGATTGCCGCCGCCCGGGCCTTGCGGCCCGCGGGAACCGCCGCGCCCCCAGTTGGGGTCGTTCAAGGACATGAGTGGAATCTAGTGAGGTTGCAGTGACTGCGTCTCGGATGCGCCTGCCTCGCTCGCCCTGCGCGACTGCGCAAACTCGGCGATCGCGTCGCGCAACTCCTCCAGTCCCGCGCCCGGTGCGCGCGCTCACGAAAACGCGCGAAATCCTACCATATTGATCGCGCTCGACGCGGGCGCGAGCTCATTTCCAGTGCCGACGACATCGATCTTGTTCCAGACCACGAGCTGGGGCGCCTGGCCGGCGGGAATCTCCGCCAGAACCATCGTTCACCGCCTGCGCCTGCGCGTCGCGCACCGGCGAGGACGCGTCGACCACGTGCAGCAGCAGGTCGGCGTGCACCGTCTCCTCGAGCGTGGCGCGGAAGGCCGCGACCAGGTCGTGCGGCAGCTCGCGGATGAAGCCGACCGTGTCGGACGACGGTGACATTGCCGGCGCCGGCGATCCAGACGCGGCGCGTGGTGGTGTCGAGCGTGGCGAACAGCTGGTCGGCCTCGTAGGCGCTCGGCGTGTGCCAGCGCGTTGAACAGCGTCGACTTGCCGGCGTTGGTGTAGCCGACGATCGCAACCGAGAGCACGTCGCCCCGCGCGCGCGCGCGCCGCTGCACCTGCCTCTGCTTCTGCAGCTGAATCAGTTTTGCTTTCAAGGTCTTGACCCGCTGCGCGATGTAGCGCCGGTCGAGCTCGAGCTGCTTCTCGCCCGGGCCGCCGGTCGCTGCCGAAGCCGCCGCGCTGGCGCTCCAGGTGCGTCCAGCCGCGCACCAGGCGCGTCGACAGGTGCTGGAGCCGCGCCAGCTCGACCTGCAGCTTTGCCCTCGGCTGGTCTGCGCGCGCTGGGCGAAGATCTCGAGGATCACCTCGGTGCGGTCGAGCACGCGCCGCTGCAGCTTCCTTCTCGAGGTTGCGCTGCTGCGCCGGCGAGAGCTCGTGGTTGAAGACGACGAACGCGGCGTTCAGCTCGTCGGCGGCGGCGCGGATCTCCTCGACCTTGCCGCTGCCGGCGTAGAACTTCGGGTCGGGACGCTGGCGCTTGCCGTCGCACCTCGCGGTGGCGCACGCACGCCGGCGCTTTCCACCAGGCGCACGATCTCGGCGACGCTCTCCTCGTAGCCGTCGTCGCCGAAATCGAGGCAGACGATGACCGCGGCCTGCGGGTCAGGGCGGCAGCGCCTAGTGCTCGGATTCCTTCTCGCGCCGAGCGAGATCGGCCGCGACGGCACCACCGTGGAGATGGCGTGCTTGTAGACCATCTGCGTCACCGAGTTCTTCAGCAGCACCACGTACTGGTCGAACGACTCGATCTGGCCCTGCAGCTTGATGCCGTTCACCAGGTAGATCGAAACCGGGACGTGCTCCTTGCGCAGCGTGTTGAGGAACGGGTCTTGTAGCAGCTGGCCCTTTGTTGCTCATGTTCTTCTCTCTTGCGGAGGTGTTGTCGCCATACTCTAATTGATTTTCTGGGCTTTTCTAGCTTCAGCGGGCGGCGCTGACGTCGCCGCATTGCGCGCGATGGCGCAGCGCGTGATCCATCAGCACGCAGGCGAGCATCGCCTCGGCGATCGGCGTGGCGCGGATCCCGACGCAGGGATCGTGCCGGCCGGTGGTCTCGACCGTCGTCGCGCGCGCCGCTCTTGTCGATCGTGCGGCGCGGCAGGCGGATGCTGGAGGTCGGCTTGAGCGCGATCGACACGGTGACGTCCTGGCCGGTGGAGATGCCGCCGAGCACGCCGCCGTTGTTGTTCGAGACGAAGCCCTGCGGCGTCATTTCGTCGCCGTGCTCGCTGCCCTTCTGCCCGATCGCCGCGAATCCAGCGCCGATCTCGACGCCTTTGACTGCGTTGATCGACATCATCGCCGCGGCGATGTCGGCGTCGAGGCGGCCGTAGACCGGCTCGCCCCAGCCCACCGGCACGCCCTCGGCGACGACGTTGACGCGCGCGCCGACGGAATCGCCGCTCTCGCGCAGCTCGTCCATGAAGGCTTCCATCTTCTCCACCAGGCCTGCGTTCGCCATGAAGAACGGGTTGCGATCGACTTCGTCCCATGACTTGAACGGAATCTCGTTCGTGCCGAGCGCGGCGAGATAGCCCCGGATCGCGACGCCGTATCTTTCCTTCAGCCACTTCTTCGCGATCGCGCCGGCGGCGACGCGCACCACCGTCTCGCGCGCCGAGGCGCGGCCGCCGCCGCGCGCATCGCGGATGCCGTATTTCTGCCAGTAGGTGTAGTCGGCGTGGCCCGGGCGGAACTTATCGGCGATCGCCGAGTAGTCCTTCGAGCGCTGCGTCCTCGTTGCGCACCAGGAAGCCGATCGCGGTGCCCGTCGTCTTGCCTTCGAACACGCCAGACAGGATCTCGACCGCGTCGGACTCGCGGCGCTGCGTGACGTGGCGCGAGCTGCCGGGCTTGCGCCGATCCAGCTCCTTCTGAATGTCTTCGTTCTTCAATTCCAGGCCGGGCGGGCAGCCGTCCACCACCCCGCCGTAGGCGGGCCCGTGCGACTCGCCGAACGAGGTGACGCAGTAGAGCACGCCGAAAGTATTGCCCGACATAGGGAAATCATCTCATGAAAAAGCGTCGCGTCTCGAACACGCTCGCCGAGAGCGCCTTGCCGTTCGAGCGCAGGTTGCTCTTCAGCACGAAATCGAACAGCAGCGGGTTGTGCAGCCGGATCTCCTTCAGCACCGGCGCCGCGCTCTCGGGCAGCAGCTCGAGCGAGACGAGATAGTCGACGGAGAAAACCGGCATCACGCCCCGGCAGCGGGTAGTCCGAGCCGTTCAGCAGGCGCGCATGCCAGTCGCCGCGCTTCGATGACGCGCGCGAGATTCGGCCCGGCGCGGTTGCGCTGGGTCATCGCCGAGATATCGCCGTAGCAGTTCTTCGTCGAACTTTCTCGAACACCGCGGACGAAGAGCGAAAAGCTGTCGACGTAACGGCCCTCGCTCGCCCTTGTCGAGGTCGCGGTCCTCGCCCATCGAGGCGCAGTGCGCGACCACCACGCGCACGCCCGCGTCGAGCGCGCGCCGCAGGCGCAACGGGTTGCCGTACTCGTGCTTCTCGCTGCCGGTCACCGCGCGCTCTTCGCCAGCATGCGACGATCAGCGGCAGGCCGAGCGGACGCGAGCTTCGCGTAGAACCGGTCGCAGCGCGGCGAGAGCCGGGATCGATGTTCATCGCCGAAGGCAGCCACTTCACCGCGACCGCGCCGTCCGTCTTCGCGCCGTCGAGCGCCTCGAGCGCGTCGGCGCGGTACGGGTGGACCGAGGCCGCCCACTCGAAGTACCGGGCGTGCTTCTTCGCCGTGTCGCGCGTGTAGGCGTCGGGAACGTAGAACATGCTGTGCGGCAGGTCGGGCGCGGCCGCCATCGTCGAACGCGCGCTCGAAGGCGAACAGCACCAGCTTGACGCCCGGCTTCATGCCGTCGGCGAGGTTGTGCATGCGCTCGACGTAGGCGCGGTCGACGCTGCCCTTCTTTCGTCGTGCACGCAGCCCGCGTTGAGGAAGAACAGCCGCCGCGCGTACTCGCCGGGATTGAACAGGCTCTCCGTGCGCGGGTTGACGTAGATGCCGCTGTTCGAGTCGCCGGTGCCGATCAGGTGCGCGTGGCTGTCCCAGACGTTGCCGGCGTCGAGACCTTCCCAGGCGGCCCGCACGAGCTCGTGCTCGGCGAGGTGCCGCGGAAGCTGCGCCAGACAGGGATTCCAGAGGCCCTGCTCGGGCCAGAAGCGGCACGCGGCGAGGCGCGCCGGCGCCGGCGAGCGCGCCCGCCCGCCAGAAGGAACTTCCTACGCAGGCCAGTTCTTTATGTAGCCCTTGAGCATCTTGTTCTCGAAGTCCTGCTCTTCGAGGACCGCCTTGGCCACGTCGCGGAACGAGATCACGCCGAGCAGCTTGCCGTCCTGCATCACCGGCAGGTAGCGCGCGCTGCTCTCGAGCATGGTGCGGCGCAGGTCGTTGACCTCCATCTCCGGGGTCGCGGTGACCGGGTCGCGCTCCATGATTTCGCTTGACCTTCAGGTCGCCGAGCGCGCCGCCGCGCGACGCCAGCGCGCGCAGCAGCTCGTGGAAGGTGAGCATGCCGACCATGCGGCCCTGCTCCATCACCACCAGCGAGCCGAGGTTTTCCTTCGCCATGGTGTTGACCGCGTCCACCGCACGGCCGCCGGGCTCGATGCTCAGGAGCCGGCTGCCCTTCACCCGCAGAATCTCTTTGACTTGCATGGTGGGCCTCCTCCTCTCTGGAGAATACTCTTTTCGCGGCTGGCGCAGTAGTCAGCGGACGAGGATCGTCGCCAGCAGCCGAGCAGCATCCCCATGCTCACCACGTCGGTCGCGGTGGTGAGGAAGATGCTCGAGGCGGTCGCCGGGTCGAAGCCCATGCGCTTCAGCGTGAGCGGCACCAGCGCGCCCGAGAGGCCGCTGGCGATGCAGGAGAACACCATCGCGAGGAACACGACGAAGGCGAGCATGAACGGCTGCTGCTGGTGCTGGCTGACCGCGGTGATGTACATGCCGGCGGCCGCGGCGAGGCCGACGCCGGCGCCGTTCAGGCAGCCGACCCAGGTCTCCTTGGCGACGAGCGGCCGCGCCGCGCCGGGCTTCATCTCGCCGAGCGTCATGCCGCGCAGCGTCACGGCGAGCGCCTGGCAGCCGGTGTTGCCCGACTGGCCGGCGAGCACCGGCAGGAACAGCGCGAGGATCACCAGCCGGTCGATCGTGTCCTGGAAGCAGGCCGACCACCGCCGCGGCGAGCGAAGGCCGTCAGCAGGTTGAGCTGCAGCCAGGGATGGCGGAGCTTCAGGCTGCGCCGCCAGTGCGTCGCTGAGGCGCTCCTCCTTGTCGAGGGCCACCATGCTGCCGGCCTGCAGCGAGATCTCGACCGCCTGCGCCTCGAACATCGTCTGGCCGCGCACCAGGCCGCGCAGCCGGCCGTCGGCGTCGGTGACCGGATAGACCGGGAAATGCCGGTCGAGGACGAGGCGCATCGCATCCGTGAGCGGCATCGCCGCCTGCAGCGCGAACGGGTCGCGCAGCATGACCTCGCTCAGGCTCTTGTTGTGCTCGCTGAACAGCAGATCGCGCATCGTGACGATGCCGAGCAGGCGCTCGCTCCGGTCGACGACGTAGATGTAGGTGATGAACGCCATCTTCACCAGCTCGCGCAGCGACTCGATGGTGTCGCCGACGCTCTGCTCGGGCGGATACGCGCCGATCACCGGCTCCATCATGCGGCCGACGCTGCCCTGCTCGTAGAGCGCGTTGCGCTGCCACTGGCGCGAGAGCTCGTCGGGCGCCGCGGCGAGCGCGCGCGCGCGCGATTCGACCGGCATCGCGGCGAGCACGTCCTGCACGAAAGCTGGGCGCAGGCGGCTCAGCGCGGTGACGATTTCCGCACCGCTGCTGCCGGCGATGGCGCTCGCCGCGTCCTCCGGCGAGAGCGCCGCAAGGTCCTGGGTCGGATTGATATTGTTCACGTTTTTGCCCCCTGAGGCTGTCAAAGTTTACGGCAGAACATGGCACAATGCTTTTCATGACCCAGCGGGCGATCACCATCCGACTCGCCGAACCGCGCGACGCGCAGGCCGTGGCGCTGATGTCGCGCGACTTCATCGAGTCGGGCCTCGGCTGGAAATACGACGCGCCGCGCGTGCTGAAGGCGATCCGCGACCGCGACACGCTCGCGATCGTCGCCTGCCGAGGGCGGCAAGCCCGCCCCGGGATGACGGGCGCGGCCGCAGCCGCCGCCGCGCGCGACGCGCTCGCCGGCTTCGCCATCATGGAGCTCGGCGAGGAGCGCGCGCACCTGGTGCTGCTCGCGCGTGCGCCCATCGCACCGCAGGCTCGGCATCGGCCAGCGCATGCTCGAATGGCTGCTCGAATCGGCGCGCGTCGCCGGCATGGCGAGCGTGCACCTCGAGCTGCGCGCGGGCAACGATGCCGCGCGCCGCTTCTATCGCGCGATGGGCTTCTACGAAACCGTGCTCGTGCCCGGCTACTACCGCGGCGTCGAGGGCGGCCGCAAGGAAGGCGCGCTGCGCATGCTGCGCGTCCTGCGCGTGCCGGGCCGGTGCCCTACACCTGGCGCCCGCCGCGGACCGAAGACACTAACGATAGCTAGGGAATAATCGCCAGCCCGAAGCGCAGCTGCGCGGTGTGCCGCTTGTCGTAGTCGCGCAGCGATTCGCCGTAGCCGTTGAAATACTGCACGTAGAAAGTAGCCGCTCACCGGGCCGATCTTCAGGTCGCGCGCGCGGCGCGCGAGGTCCACCTGGATGCTGCCCTTGTGCGCGGTACCGAGCCTGCCGAGCGCGTGATGATCCAGTTGTCGCCCGAGTCCCAGCGCGCGCGCCAGTCGACGTAGCCGCGGTACTGCTGCGATGTCCGGGTTGTCGCTCTTGTCCAGAGTACACGTAGGCCTTGGGCGTGAACTCGTAGTTGCCCAGGCTCGCGGTCTTCCAGCGCCACTCCGGGCTGGATGAAGGCGGTGTTGAGCGAGCGGGAATCGGTGCCCGCCTGGCCGTTCGACTCGTGCTCGAGGCCGATCCGCACGCCGTCGATCCAGGTGCGGTCGTCGGTGCGCAGCCAGCGCCAGAAGAGCGACGGCCGGTAGCTGGTATCGAAGAAGGGCTTCGACTCGCCTTCGAGGTCCCAGAGCGAGGTCTGCGTGTAGGCGAAGTAGCAGCCCGGTGAGCCAGGGCTGGTCGCGGCCGAAGCCGGCGTCGTAGTCGAACAGGCGGTACTTGAACGAGAGCTGGAAGCGCGCGCTCCAGCGGCTGCTCGCGCCGACCACGAAGTACATCGGCTCGTTCTCCGAGAGCGGCGGCTCCTGCCCGCCTCCAGCGCGCCGGTGAGCGACTGCACCGCGTCGCGCCGCTCGACGATCAGAACCACGACGTTCGACGGCGGATCGGCGACGCGGATCGCCACCGCGCCCGGCAGCGGATTGCGGCAGCATCGCCGGCGTAGCGGCGGCGGCCGTTCTCGGCCGGCGCCGCGGCCTGCATCTTCACAGTCGACCTCGGCGACGCCGCTGCGCAGGCGCACGCGCGATCTCGTCAGGCAGCGCGGCGCCCTCGGGGCCCGCGAGCAGACTCGAACGGCGCGCCGGCCTGCGCGCGCCCCGACTCCGAGGCGAGCAGCCAGTCGGGCGATCTGCGCGAGACTGCGCTCGCGGAGAAGAAGCGAAGCAGGAGCAGCAAGGCGCCTCACGCCGCGCTCCAGTCCTCGGCGCCGGCGAAATGCTCGACCAGGAAGTCGATGAACAGGCGCACCTTCGCCGAAGGTGCTTGCGGCTCGGAGTAGACGGCGTAGATCGGCAGCGGCGACGGCGTGAAGTCCTGCAGCAGCGGCACCAGGCGCCCGGCGCGCACCTCGGGCCCGACGATGAACGCCGGCTCGAAGACGATGCCGGCGCCGCGCGCGGCGGCTTCGGCGAGGATGTCGCCGTTGTTGGAATGCAGATTGCCGCTGACGCGCACCGGGCGCTCGCGGCCGTCGGCATCGCGGAAGGTCCACACGTTGCGCGGGGTCACGTATTCGTAGGTGAAGCAATTGTGCCGCGCCAGATCCTCCGGCACCTGCGGCGTGCCGTGCTTCGCCAGATAGTCCGGTGAGGCGCAGGGCACGATCCGCGTTTCGCCGAGCTTGCGGGCGACGACGTTGTGCGGCCCGGCGGTGCCGATGCGGATGCCGAGGTCGAAGCCCTCCTCGACGAGGTCGACGACCCGGTCGGAGAGCGAGACGTCGAAGCGCACCTCGGCATGCTTGGCGAGAAACGCCGCGATCGCCGGTCCGACGTGGCGCACGCCGAAGTTCACCGCCGTGGTGAGCTTGATCGCGCCGCGCGGCACCACCGCGGCGCGGCTCGCCTCCTGCTCCGCCTCGTCGAGGTCGGCGAGAGCTGCACCACGCGCTCGTAGTAGGCGCGGCCGCCCTCGGTCAGGCTCACCTTGCGGCGTGGTCGGTTGAGGCAGCCGGGTCTGCAGGTGCGTTTCGAGGTTCGGCCACATGCCGGGAGGTCGCGGAGTGGACAGCCCGAGCCGCTCTGCCGCCTTGGCAAAGCTTCCGGATTCAACGACTTGGGCGAAGGCCTGGATGGCGGTGAGGCGGTCCATTGTTCCAGATATCGGGATGATCTATTGCTTTGTGCCCCCTTTATATCACTCGCGCTCGGACACATATTAGGAGCCATGAAAAACGTACTCCGCATCCACAGCCAGCCCGAAGGGCACTGGGTCGGCGACGGCTTCCCGTGCATACGCGTGTTCTCGACTACGGGCGTCATCCCGAGCTCTCGCCCTTCCTGCTGCTCGACCACGCGGGCCCGGCGGACTTTCGAGCCGACGCGCAGAAGCCGCGCGGCGTCGGCTGGCATCCGCACCGCGGCTTCGAGACCGTGACCGTCGTGCTCGACGGCGAGGTCGACCACCGCGGACACCGCCGGCAACGGCGGCCGCATCGGCCGCGGCGACGTGCAGTGGATGACCGCGGCGCTCGGGCCTGCTGCACGAGGAATGCACAGCGCCGGAGTTCACGCCGGCGCGGCGGGCAGTTCCACGCGCTGCAGCTCTGGGTGAACCTGCCGGCGAAGTCGAAGATGACGGCGCCGCACTACCAGACGCTGCTCGCGCGCGACATCCCGTCGCTGAACCTCACCGGCGGCGTGTCGGTGCGCGTGATCGCCGGCGAGTTCCGCGGCGTGAAAGGCCCGGCGAGCACCTTCACGCCGGTGCGACCTGCTCGAGCGTGCATCCCCGCGGGCCGCGACGCCGACCTCGGCGCTGCGCGACCGGCTTCTCCGCCGGGCTGTACGTGGTGAAGGGCGCGATCAGCGTCAACCGGCGAGACCGCGCGCGAAGGCGAGCTGATCGTGCTCGATCGCGCCGGCAGCGACGTCGCGATCGAGGCGAGCGCCGACGCGCTGGTGTTCGTCATGAGCGGCCAGCCGATCGACGAGCCGATCGCCGGCTCCGGACCGTTCGTCATGAACACGCGCCAGGAGCTGGAGAAGGCGTATGCCGACTTCCACTCCGGCCGCATGGGCAGGATTCCTGCTGTAAAGACCCCTACCGAAGCACTTTCATAACCGAGAGAGAGTTGCAATGAAGCTTTACTACAGCCCCGGGGCTTGCTCGCTGTCGCCCCACATCGTCGCCCGCGAGCTCGGCATCAACGTCGAGCTGAAGAAGGTCAACACCAAGGACAAGACCATGGAAGGCGGCGGCGACTTCTGGCAGGTGAACGCCAAGGGCTACGTGCCGACGCTCGAGCTCGACAACGGCAAGCGCCTCGACCGAAGGCCCGGCGATCGTGCAATACCTCGCCGACCAGAAGCCCGACGCCGGCCTCGCGCCGAAGGCGGGCACGCTCGAGCGCTACCAGCTCCAGGAGTGGCTCAACTTCCTGACTTCCGAAGTGCACAAGCAGTTCTCGCCGCTCTTCCGGCCGAACACGCCCGAGGACTACAAGACCGATCGCCAAGGAGAACCTCGGCAAGCGCTTCGAGCTGGCTCGACAAGCAGCTCGCCGGCAAGGACTACCTCACCGGCAAGCAGTTCACCGTCGCCGACGCGTACCTCTTCGTCCTGCACCAACTGGACCAAGCCGACGCAACATCGATCTGTCCAAGTGGCCCAACCTCGCTGGCGTTCCAGAAGCGCGTCGCCGCGCGGCCGAAGGTGAAGGAAGCGATGCAGGCCGAAGGTCTGCTGCCGAAAGAGCAGCCGCGCCTGATGGCCGCCGTGCTGCCGAGCGTCTTCGTCTCCCACGGCTCTCCCATGCACGCGCTCCGAGGCGGGGCCGGCGGGCGAGGCCTGGAAGGCGCTCGCGCAGCGGCTTCCCCGCCCGCGCGCGATCCTCATCTCCTCGGCGCACTGGGAAACCAACCTGCCGATGCTCACCGGCGGCGACGAAGCCGGAGACGATCCACGACTTCTACAACTTTCCCGAGGCGCTCTACCGGCTGCGCTACCCGGCGCCCGGCGCGCCCGAGCTCGCGCAGCGCGCGCAGGCGCTGCTCAAGGACGCCGGCTTCACCGCCGGCATCGACGGCTGCCGCGGCCTCGATCACGGCGCCTGGTCGCCGCTGCTCTACATGTATCCGAAGCACGAGATCCCGGTGGTGCAGATCTCGGTGCAGCCCGACGCTCGGACCGCGCCATCACGTTGCAGTCGGGAAATTCGTTGAAAAATTATCTGATGAAGGCGTGCTGATCATCGGCTCCGGCCACATGACGCACAACCTGCGCGACTGGGGTCGCGGCACGAAAGAGCCGCAGCCTTACGCGCGCGAGTTCCAGGAGTGGGTGAAGCAGAAGCTCGAGCAGAAGGACATCGACAGCCTGGTCGAGTACCGCTCGCGCTCGCCGCACGGCGTGCGCGCGCATCCGACCGACGAGCATTTCCTGCCCTTGTTCTTCGCCCTGGGCGCGCGCTTCCGGCAAGAAGAAGCCGGAACGCGTCTACGACGCCATCGACTCCGGCGTGCTGGCGATGGACGCCTACGTCTTTACCTGAGGCGCAGCAGCCGCTTTCTTCACCACTTCCGGTGGGCTGGCGCTAAACCTCGGCGACGAGCTTCTGCACCGCGCTCGCCGGAGACCGGGCGAACCTCGAGCTTGATCTTCTCCGCCTCGGCGAGGAACGCCGGGTCCTGCATCGCTCGCCATGAAGGCCTTGCGCAGGGCGGCGAGGCGATTCGGCGGGAACGCCGGGCGGCGCGAGCGAAGCGGCCGGCCCATCACCTGCCCGGCGAAGACGAGGCGCAGCACCTGGCGCTGCTCCGGGCGTCTTCACCATGTCCATGATCAGCGGCACGTGCGGCAGGTCGGGATGCTTCTCGAGCGCGAGCTGCGCGAGGATCTTGAGCGTGCCGTCCTTCACCCACGCGGCATGGTTGGTCTTGATGCTCGACCACGACCAGCCGCAGCGCGCCTGCACCTCGCCGCGCTGCAGGGCGAGCGTGATGTCGTTGCCGCCGGGATAGCCGGTGACGAGCTTCATCTTCGTGCCGAGGATGCTGTTGATCGCTTTCGGGAACGGTATCGGTGTCGGAGTTGCCGCCGGTGCCGCCGACGAACACCTCGCGCGCGTAGCAGATCCTCGAAGCGCGTGATGCCGGTCTTGCCCCACGACGACGCAAACGCTCACTTCGTCGTTGGCGCTGCCGAGCCAGCCGAACTCGGTCGCCTTGAACTGCGCGCCTCCTGCTCGCCGAACAGCGGCTCGAAGGCGATCGCGCGGCCGATGGTGCCGAAGGCGCTGCCGTCGCGCGGCGCCGCCTGTAGAGCAAGTTGGCGAGGCGCAAGCTGCCGGCGCCTTCCATGTTCGCGCGGCACGACGGTCGGGTTGCCCGGCAGATGGCGCGCCATGTGGCGGCGCGAGCAGCCGGGCGTAGACGTCGTAGCCGCCGCCGACGCTGTAGCCGATGTAAGAGGTCGACGCTGCGCGGCTGGCGCTGACACGTCGGCTGCTGCCGCAAGAAAAGGACGACAGGAGCGAGAAGGTCGTGATCGAGCGCTGCTCCAGGAAGCGCGCGATCGCCGCGTTGACGGGCATCCGGATGCGTCACCGGCGCCATGTGCCCGAGCCGTCGAACTCGACGACTTCCACGCGCGGCAGCACCGCGCGTCAGGATCTCGCCACGCGCGACGCGACGACGCCGCGACTTCTTGCCCGGTCATGTAGAGAACCGGCATGTCGAGCCGCGGCGAAGCGCTGCGCGCGGCGTCGGCTCTGCGCAGCGGCGTGCGACCAGCCGCGGATATTGCGGATCGAGGCGGCGATCGGCGCCTTGCGCGCCTCCGGCGTACGCGCCCAGGACCCGGCGCCCATCCAGTAGTCGATGAAGTGAGCCGCGCGCGACGGCATCGGCGTCAGCGCGGCGATCGAGCGCGGCGACCGCCGCGCGACCGGCACGCGCAGATGCGGCTTCCGCGTCGGTGGGCAGCGGCGTCGGCTCTACGTACGAGCGCAGAGCGTCGGCGTCAGGCCTTCGCGCGCATCGCAGCGGCGATCAGGGCGACACGCGGCGCCGTAGGAATGTCCGACCAGAGCGAGAGTGGATCGCCGGCGCGGGCAAACACCGGCTCGAGCAGCGCGGCTTCGTCGCTCAGCGTGATCGCGCCGGCTCGCCGGCCAGGCCGGGCTCTTGCCCGCGCCGTACGAATCGGCGGCGAGAACACGGAGTTTCGGCGCCAGCAGGTTCCATCAGGCCCGCGCCACTGCCCCGAGCTGCTCGCGTTCGAGTGCAGGCAGACGACGCCCGGGCCTTCGCCGGCCTCGCGAAAGAACGGCAGCGGATCAGCCATGGATAGCCGCGCCCCTAGCGTCCCGAATTCAGGTCGACGACCAGCCTCTGGAAGGCGGGCGCCTCGCGCAGCAACCGGCCGCCGACCTCGCGCAGCCGGTCGACCTGGTCCTTCGGCAGCGTCAGGCTGGTCTTCACCTGCCTGAAATACAGGCGCTCGGCCGGGTCCTTCAGGGAGTCGAAGGTGACCGCTGCCAGGTAGGCCTGCCGCTTCGCGCCCGGCGCGGCGTCGGCCTGCCAGGCAGCGAGCTTGTCGCGCACCTGCTCCACCGCGTCGAGCGAGATCCGGTCGACCGGAATCGACCACATCTGGTCCGCCAGCGTGCCGGTGTCCGGCGGCGCGGCGGAGCGGTCCCAGTCCACATCGGCGAAGCGCAGCGCGTTCACGGAGATCACCACCACCTTGCGCGCCCGGCGCAGCGCGGGCAGGACCGCCTCGTTGGCTTCGACCTTCAGGAGCTCGAAGGCCATGATCACCTCCGCTCAGTCCCAGATTCTCGGCAAGACCGCCGTCGAAGAGATGAACGTAGGGGCGAGCCGGGTTCTCGTAGGACTGCATGGCGCGCGCGCGAAGCAAGGCGCGACCCGGCGTCTCGGATTCGCCGAGCGTTGCCTCGGCGGCAGCCTGCCAGGCCGGCGCCTTCCGGCCGCAGGTCCCGCCGCGGTTTTCCAGCGTGATGGGCGTGAGCAGCGGCGGCAGCGCCGTCGAGGTGGCAACGGCGCGTCCCAGCGTCACCTTCGAGAGATCGCCGCAGATCGCGTCGAAGTAGTCCTGCGTGTAGCTGAAGCGCGCGCCGGAGGTGACGTCGGTGCCGTTGATGATGACGAAGGGCCCGTTGGCCCGCTTCAGGTCGGCGAAGGTGGCGCGGTCGAACACCGTCTCGTCGTAGAGCTCGGCGAAGATGTCCGACTTGCCGAAGGTGCCGGAGGGCAGCCGGAACCAGTTCACCGGATTCAGGACGATGCGCTTCGCCAGCTCGATCTCGAGGTTGCGCGACAGCACCTTCGCCTCGAACTCCTCGAACGTCTTCTCGCCGCGCAGCGCGTAGTAGGTGGCGGGCAGCGTGCCTCCCGACACCGCCGAGATCACGTCGACTTCGTCGAGGAGGCGGCGCTTCGTCGCCGTTCACCATCACCTCGGTGCGGCGCAGCTCTTCCAGGACACCGTAGCCCAGCGCCGCGGCACGCGTGCCGCCGCCGGACATGGCGAGCACCACGAACAGATCGTCGGACTGGCCGGGGCGGGTCACCTCCGCGAGCCGGTATCCGGGCGCGCCGGCCTGCTCCAGCCGCGGCGTAGCGGGCCACTGGGCGCAGCCGGCCGCGAGCACGCAAAACGCCACTGAAATCGTTGCTCTGCTCATCGGGCGAGCCAGTCCGCGACCACTTGATTGAAGCGCAATGGGTCATTGGACATCACCCAGTGCCCGGTGTCGAACTCGACCACCTCGCTTCCCGGCTTCTGCTTCAGATCGTGCCGCCCATTGCGGCGAATGGAAGCGCAGCGGCTTGCGCACGCCGTAGACGAAGAGCATCGGGCATTGCGGATCGAAGCGGCGCACCTGGCCGCGAAAGGAATCGCGGCCGCCGAACCAGAGCACGCTAGTACGGATAGCCCATCCGCCAGCTCATCGGCGCGCGATCCGACGGACATTTCGCCCAGCGCGCCATCGTAGCGGATCATCCAGTCGCCGATCCGGCCGCCGATCCGCCACGCCAGCGCATTCCAGGTCTGATACGCCAGCATGATCGCCTTCTCGCGACGCGGTCATGGTCTTCGCGGTCGCAGCGCGGATCGCCGATGTCGACGCCGACGATCCTCGAGACCTTCTCGGGATGCCGCGCGTAGAACTGGTAGCCGAAGAAGCAGCCCCAGTCGTGCAGCAGGAGGATTACCTTTTTCCCCGGCGCACGCGCGCTCGATCACCTCGCCGAGGAACGCGATAAGCTCGTCGAGCGTGTAGCGAACGCCCATCCGATCGGGGATCGAAGCCGGGAAGCGTGAAGCGGATGCAGCGGATAGCGACTCTTGAGCACATCGACGGTGGCATCCCACAACCGATAGGTGTCCGGCCAGCCGTGGATCATGACGATGCTCTCCGCGCCCTCGCCTTCGACGTGGATGTCGATGCCCCTGACGGAAAGCGGGCTGCCCATAGCAGCCGCGATGTTATCCCGGCGGTTAGCCGCCGAGGGCGCGGAACAGGTCGCGCAACGGCACGCGCTGCAGCGCGCAGGGCCTCGATGCGGGCGATGCGCGCGGCAAGCAGGCCGCGCTCGGCGTCGATGACGTCGAGCTGGCTGACGCGACGCCGTTCTGGTAGCGAAGGCGCGCGAGGCGCAGCGGTGTCGGCGAGCGCCGCGGCGCGCGCCGATTCGGCGTCGAAGCTCTCGCGCGAGCGGGCCTGCGCGGCGAGCGCGGTGCGCACTTCGCTGAACGCGGTCTGGATGGTCTTCTGGTACTGCGCCACCAGGTGCGCGCTCGCGCGCGCGTCGCCTGGTCGGTGCGCGCCGCGCAGGCGGCCGCCGGCGAAGATCGGCTGCGTGACGCGCCGGCGAGCTGCCAGGCGATCGCCGGCGCGCTGAAGAGGTTGGAGAGCTGCGAGCTCGCCACGCCGTAGAAACCGGTGAGCGAGATCGACGGGAACATCTCGGCGCGGGCGATGCCGATGCGCGCATTGGCGGCCATCAGGCGCTGCTCGGCCTCGACCAGGTCGGGCCGGCGCAGCAGCAGCTCCGAGGGCATGCCCGCCGGCAGCGACGCGCGGCGCCGGGCATTTCGTCGTAGGCGAGCGTGCGCGTCACGCCGGCTTCGAAGATCAGCCGCGGCGAGCGGCCGAGCAGCACGCCGAGCGCGGCTTCCTCGCGCTCGCGCTCCCGCTCGAGCGGCGGCAGCAGCGCGCGCACCGCGGCGGTCTCGGCCTCGAGCTGTCGCAGCTCGAACTCCGAGATCACGCCGCCGTTGAAGCGCTTGCGCTGCAGCGCCAGCGCCTCCTCGCGCAGCGCGACGGTCTGGCGCGTCAGGTCGACCTGCTCGTCGAACGAGCGCAGCGCGAAGTAGGACTTGGCGATCTGCGCCGCGAGCGCGAGGCGAACCGCCTCGCGCGAGGCCTCGTTCGCCGCCAGAGCTCGGCGCGCGCCGCGTCGGCGCTCGAGCGGATCGCGGCCGAAGAGGTCGAGGTCGTAGGAGATGTTGAGGTTCGCGCGGTAGTCGCTGTACTGCGCGCGGCACGCCCGGAGAAGAACGTCGCGGTGCGCTCGGAGATCTTGCTGCCGCGAGGCGAGCCCGCGCGCGTCGACGCGTCGGGTAGTAGCCGCCGCTCGATCTCGGCGAGGATCGCCGCGCGCCTCGTCGATGCGCGCCGCGGCGATCAGCGAGATCGGCGTTGCCCGCGCAGCGCCTCCTCCACCAGCTTGTTCAGCGGCTCGTCGTCGTAGATGCGCCACCAGCGCCCGTCCTCGGCATAGCGCGGCGCGGTCTCCTTCCATGCCTGCGGGCAGCTCGACCGCCGGCCGCTCGTATTTCGGCGCAGGCTGCAGGCGGCGACGAGGACGCGACAAGGCTAGCGGCTCAGTACGCGGCGCATGGCATGCGGCGCGCAGCGAGGTGGTGCGTGGTCTTCTGCGCGTGGCGCGATCTCGTCCTTGATCTCGCTCGGTGCGAGCGCTTCTCGGTGAGGTGCCGGTCGGTCATCAGCTTGAAGAACATCGGCACGAAGAAGATGGCGAGGAAGGTCGCCGCGAGCATGCCGCCCATCACGCCGGTGCCGACCGAGCGGCGCGCGCCGGCGCCCGCGCCGGTCGAGAACGCGAGCGGCAGCACGCCGAGGATGAACGCGAGCGAGGTCATCAGGATCGGGCGGAAGCGCAGCCGCGCGGCTTCGAGCGCCGCCGCCGACGGCCGACAGGCCCTCGTGCGTGCTTCAGCACCGCGAACTCGACGATCAGGATCGCGTTCTTCGCCGCGAGGCCGAGCAGCGTCACCAGGCCGATCTGGAAGTAGACGTCGTTGGTGCAGCCGCGCAGCCAGACCGCGGCGAGCGCGCCGAAGGTGCCGAACGGCAGCGCGAGCAGCACCGAGAGCGGCAGCGACCATTTCTCGTACTGCGCGGCGAGGATCAGGAACACCATGATCACCGCGAGGCCGAGCGCGAGCGCCGAGGTGCCGCTCGACTTCTTCTCCTGGTAGCGACGCGCCGCCCCAGTCGTAGCTGAAGTCCGGCGGCAGCACCTCGGCGGCGAGCTGCTCGACCGCCTGCGATCGCCTGGCCCGGACGAGACGCCCGGCGCGCCCTGGCCGAACATCTTCACCGCCGGCAGGTTGTTGAAGCGGTCGAGCGAGTCCGGGCCCGAGCGAGTAGCGCACGCGTGGCGAGCGCGGCGAGCGGGATCATCTCGCCCTTCTCGGAGCGCACGTAGATGTCGCCGATGTCGTCGGGGCGCTTGCGGTACTCCGGCTCGGCCGACATCAGCACCTGCCAGGTGCGGCCGTACTTGTTGAAGTCGTTGACGTAGTAGGTGCCGAGCGTCGCGGCGAGCGTGCCGTACAGACGTCGTCGAGCGGCACGCCGAGCGCCTTCGCCTTCTCGCGGTCGACGTCGACGTAGAGCTGCGGCACGTCGGCGCGCCACAGCGTCTGCACGCAGCCGAGCTCGGGTCCTGCGTGCGCGCGCGCCGAGGAACTGGCCGCAGCACCTCGGCCATGCGCTGCGGGCCGCCCTCGCCGCGGTTCTGGATGTAGAACTCGAAGCCGCCCGCGGTGCCCAGGCCGAAGATCGGCGGCGGCGTCGAAGGCGAGCACCAGCGCCTCCTTGATGTGCGCCGGTCTTCATGAAGAGCTCGCCGACCAGCTGCGTGCGTCGGTGACCGTGCGCTCGTCCCAGTGCTTCTGCGTGACGAAGATCGTGGCGGCGTTGTTGCGGAAGCCGCCGCCGAGGAAGTCGAAGCCGGTGAAGGCGATCGCGTCCTCGTTGGCGGGGTTGGACTGGATCGCCTCGATCACCTCGCGCCACCACCTTGTCGGTGCGCTGCGAGCGTGCGCGCCGTCGGGCAGGATCACCGCGGCGATGTAGAAGCCCTGGTCCTCGTCGGGCACCAGGCTGCCCGGGCGTGATGCGCCACAGGACCGACGGCGAGCGCCGACCATGCCGGCGAACAGCGCGACGCCGATGCCGCCGCGGCGGATCATCCAGGCCACGCCGTCGTCGTAGCGGTCGGTGACGCGGCGAAACCAGTCGTTGAACCAGCGCGAAGAAGCGCGCCCGGCTGCTTGTGCTCGCGCTTCAGGATCAGCACGCACAGCGACGGCGTGAGCGTCAGCGCGACGATGCCGGAGATCACCACCGCGATCGAGATGGTCACCGCGAACTGGCGGTAGAGCTCGCCGGTGAGGCCGCCGAGGAAGGCGATCGGCACGAACACCGCGCACAGCACCAGCACGATGGCGATGATCGGGCTGGTGACCTCGCTGCATCGCCTTGATCGCCGCGTCGCGCGCGCGCGAGGTGCTCCTCGTGCATGATGCGCTCGACGTTCTCCAGCACCACGATGGCGTCGTCCACCACGATGCCGATGGCGAGCACCATGCCGAACAGCGTCAGCGTGTTGATCGAGTAGCCGAGCAGCAGCAGCCCGGCGAAGGTGCCGATCAGCGACACCGGCACCGCGGCGAACGGGATCAGCGTCGCGCGCCAGTTCTGCAGGAACAGGAACACCACCAGGAACACCAGCAGCCATCGCCTCGGCGAGCGTCATCACCACTCTCGCGGATCGACACCTCGACGAAGCGCGTGGTGTCGTAGGGGACCGAGTAGGTCGATGCCCTCGGGAAAGCGCTCGGCGAGCGTCGGCCACCGTCTTCTTCACGTTCTCGCCGACCTCGAGCGCGTTGGCGCCCGGCTGCAGGAACACGCCGACCAGCGTCGCCGCCTTGCCGTTGATGCGGCCGATGAACTCGTAGTCCTTGGAGCCGAGCTCGACGCGCGCCACGTCCTTCAGGCGCAGCGTCGAGCCGTCCGGGTTGGCGCGGATGATGATGTTCTCGAACTCGCGTCGGGTCCGACGAGCCGCCCCTTGCGTGGTGATGGTGTAGACCAGCTCCTGCGGGCCGCCGGTCGGCGACTGGCCGATCTTGCCGGCGGCGAACTGCGCGTTCTGCTCGTTCAGCGCGCGCGATCAGGTCGGCCGTGCGTGAGCCTGAGCTGCGTCATGCGGTCGGGCTTGCACCCAGATGCGCATCGCGTAGTCCTTGGCGCCGAAGATCTGCACGTTGGTCGTGCCCGGCACGCGCTTCACCAGTC
>ERZ1370068.621-contig-10567_pt1 | contig 71330 bp, 119 predicted proteins | sample MGYA00561227_ERZ1370068 | MGnify/ENA primary metagenome ERZ1370068 (study PRJEB38410, sample SAMEA6850437) | metagenome | study: Metagenomic assessment of the ecological functions of the soil: analysis of the soil microbiota associated with the...
TGTACTTCGTTCAGTTACGTGACGCTCTGCGGACCGGGGGAACATCTCCAGGCGGATCTGGCTGATCTGGAGGCCGGCCAGATAGTGGTCGGCATTTGCCTCGAAGTCAGTCATCGAAGGGGAGGTCATCTTGAACGGACCCGTGCCGACTGTGGGCGACCCGGGCTTGCGCACGGGGCATTTCGAGTGCCCAGCAGGGAAGGGCGACGGATGTCGAAGCCGCATTTCGATCGTCGTTGGAGAAGTGGCCCGAATCCGTTCGACGTCCTCGAACACGTTCCCCATCGTCGGGAGCGTAACGCGTCGGAGAAGGCCGGCGACGATTTCCGCGGTGACGGGCGAACCATCGTGAAAGGTCACGCCATTCCTCAACGGTGACGATCAGCGACCGCCCCTCGTCGGCGAGGTCCCATTTCTCGGCTGAGCCAGGGCTGAGACGGCCGTCGACGCGCCAATCGCGCCAACCCTTCTGTGTAGAGGAGCTGGCTGAACTGGCGGAGACCACTCCTGGCTGCTCGTCGATGACAGCGGTCCGATGCCGACGCGCAGGGACAGCCGAAGACGGTCCGTCCGTCCTCGACACTGCGCGGCTGCGACAGTGCACCGCTCACCACGGAGAGTCGCGATCAAAGCTGATCGCGACGTGGGAACGGCCGACCCGTTCAGCCAGCGCTGCGCGCGCCCGCGTCGATCATCTACGACTTCTTGTTGAACGGCGGATCGTCAACGAACTGGAAGCAGTAGCCGGTGGGCTTCACGTCCGACGCGGTCTTGATCACTTTTGATCTTCATGATACTGTCCTTTTCAAGAAGCGCTGGCCGCGGTATGCGCCAGCGAGACGAGCTGCCGAATCGAAGCTCCGCTTGGCAGACATGTCGGCGTGTTCATGTCGCCAAGCTGCGAATAGGAGGCGGCGACGCACCCCGGCACACACTGGGATGTAAGCGGCAGTCTCCACACTCTTTCCACGGACTGAGTCGGGTGAACCGTTCGTAGGCCGACTCCGCCACGAATCGCGGCGGTCGTCGATGTGTCCGGTCGACAGCGCGAGCTGGCCGGTGAAGCCGGGGCACGCGTAGAGCGAGCCGTCCAGGCCGATCGTGTGCGCGTGCTGCTTTGTGCACGTGGCACGGACCCGTTGTGCACGCCGTCGTGCGTCGGGAAGCCGAGACGCCTGGTCTCCTGGCGCAGGAAGGTGAGCTTGTCGTCGAGCACGTTGCCACGAGTCGCACGCCTGCCGGCCCTGGAGCCGACGGCGACGTCATGCACGTGCCCTTCAGCGAGTCCTTCGCCGCGCGATCGGCGTCAGCGGGATGATGCCCTGTCGCGGCCACCGGTTCGGCGCGGACGATCGGCTTGAAGATAGACCTTCGACAGCTTGTCGGCGAAGTCCTGCTCCGAGGATACTCGAGCAGCGCGGGATAGCTGTCGACCGAGCTTCGCCGAAGTTGCCGCCGATGGCGATGCGGCACGCGGCCGGCGACCTGCGCGGATGTTTTCGACGATGCGATCGAAGGTGCCCTGACCGCCGCGCAGCGGCCGCATCCGGTTGTGCGTGTCGCGATCGCCGTCGAGCGTGATCTTGACGCCGTTCAGCCGAGCGGCAGCATCCGATCGACCACCTGCGGCGTCAGCAGCAGGCCGTTGGTGATGATGTTGATCGTACATCGCGACCCGCAGCGTCCGCGTCACTGCGCGCGTGCGCGCGCCGGCCATGTCGTAGATGACCGGCAGATTGCAGCAGCGGCTCGCCGCCGAAGAAGGTCAGCGACGAGACTCTCGGGCGCTGACGCGATCCGAGCTCGCGCGTCGATCCACGCCGACGACGCGCGCGGCCGTCGCCGAGCGACATCTTATCGGCGCGGCTTGTTGTAGTCGCCGTGATCGCCCTGGAAGCGTGGCGTCAGAGCGAAGTTGCACTGCAGCGTCGTCAGCAGCGTGACGTTGAGCTCTGCCGTATCGCTCTTGACTGCCAGATGGCGATCGAGCGCCTCCCGGTCGGCGGCGCGGTCCTGAACGAGAAATCCGTTGTCGGAGAGGTCGAACCGCATCGCGCGTGTCGCCGTCCGAGCGGCGATCCAGCCGTGCAACGTCGCTGACGCGATCGAGGGAGCTCGACCGACACTCACTCAGACTGCGCGCATGGTCAGCGTGTTCATCAGAAAACACTTCATCGCGCGCCGCAGCAGCGGCACACGAAGGTTGAACATGGAAGGTTGCATGGTGTTGATGCCGATCGGGATCAGTTCGTCTTGTTCGTGCGATCGTAGAACGCGTCCAGCCGGAACCGGATAGGTGCAACGCGTCGGTTGCCACCACGCCTCAACCGTTCAAGTTGGCGGTTTTTGCGCGAAAAAGCCCTCATTCTGAGCCTCCGGCGAGGCCGTTCTAGACGCCCACAAAGTTCGCAAAGACAACGAGTTGACCTGCCGCGTGAAGCTGGTCCGTCGCGCGCCGCGATTAGTGATGCGGAATCAGGCCGATTAACTCAGGAGGGCAATGACTTAGCCGCAGCGGCCAATTTATTGGCTGGGCGTTAGGCACCGCGCAATCGTTTCGCAAGCTGTCGGACGTCGAGTTTATCCATTTTATATTTCAACGTGCTCAGCGGAATTCCGCGCACTTGCAGTCCCTGTCACATTCCAGCCGCATTTTTCCGAGCGCGCGCAGGATGAAGTTCCGCTCGAACGTATTCGTGGCATCTTCGAACAGGCTGTCGCCATGCGCGCCCGGCGGTTCGAGCTGCGCGAAGTGGAATTCGAGCGGCAGATCCTCTTCCGAGATGTACTCCTTGTCGCTGACGGCGACCAGGCCGCTCGATCAGGTTCTCGAGCTCGCGGATGTTGCCCGGCCACCAGTACTGCTTCAGCATCGCCATCGTCGAGTCGGTGATGCCCTGGATCTTCTTGCGGAAGCGCGCGTTGTAGCGGCGCAGAAAGAACTCGGCGAGCTGCGGGATGTCCTCGGTGCGTCGCGCAGCGGCGGCAGCTTGATCGGGATGACGTTGATTCGGTAGTAGAGGTCCTCGCGGAAGCGGCCGTCCTTCGACCGCCTTCTCGAGATCGACGTTGGTCGCGGCGATCAGGCGGAACTCGGTCTTGATCGGCTTGCGTGCCGCCGACGCGCTCGATCTCGCCTTCCTGGATCGCGCGCAGCAGCTTGGCCTGCAGGTCGAGCCGCAGATCGCCGATCTCGTCGAGGAACAGCGTGCCGTTCGACGCGAGCTCGAACTTGCCGAGCTGCTGCCGGTGCGCGCCGGTGAACGCGCCGCGCTCGTGACCGAACAGCGCGCTCTCGGCGAGCTCGCGCGGAATGCGCGGCGAGGTTGACGGCGATGAACGGCGCATCGGCGTCGCCGGCCTCGCGGTGAATCAGCCGCGCCAGCAGCTCCTTGCCGGTGCCGCTCTCGCCGAGGATCAGGACCGTCGCCGACAGCTTCGCGACCTTGTGCACCAGATCGACGATGTCGCGCGTCATCTTGCTCGGCCCGACGATGAACTCGCGCTCGGTCTGGTCGGCGACCTGCGCCGACAGCGTCAGCACCTGGCGGTTCAGATCCTGCCGCTCGCTCGCGTTGCGCACGAGCGATCGCAGCTGGTCGTAGTCGAAGTCCTTGGTGACGTAGTGATACGCGCCGTGCTTCATCGCCTGCACGGCGGTCTCGATCTCGTTGATCGCCGAGATCATGATGCACCTCGATCAGGCTGTAGTTCTCCTTGACGATGCGCAGGACTTCGAAGCCGCTGATGCCGGGCAGGCGGACGTCGAGCAGCATGCAGGTCGACGTCTTCGCGGTTGAGGATCGGGAGCGCCGCTTCGCCGCTCGACACCCGCAGCACGCGATACTCGCGCTTGAGGATCGCGGTCAGCGTGTCGCGCATCCCTTCGTCGTCGTCGACGATCAGGACGGTTTTGGGCTTATGGCTCATTGGCACAGTGAGGCCGAAACGCGCGGTATTGTCGTCAGGCGGTTGACACTGTTGCAAGCCGTTCGATAAGGCACGAGTTTTGTTGACCTTCCATTGGCTGCTCACCGGCGCAGCCGTCGATCGTGGCTGCTGTCGCGTCGCTCGTCAAGGCGCGCCGCCTCGCCAAACGTCTCGAACGGCTGACCGAGTCCTACTGGGAGCTGCGCTACGAGCACGGACAGTTGCGCGCACGCGTAAACCGTCTCGATCCGAGAGCCGCCGCATCCGGCGCCGGCACCGAGACGCGCCGGTCAGCACGGCGCGACGGCACTCTCCCTCTCCTCATCGTTGAACGGGCAAGCGATAGCGAGACGCACACGTGCCCCAGGAGTATGACGTCATCGTGATCGGCGCCGGCACCGGCGGCTACGTTGCCGCGATCCGCGCCGCGCAGCTCGGGCTGAAGACGGCCGTCGTCGAGAAACAGAAGGCGCTCGGCGGCACGTGCCTGCTGTGGGGCTGCATCTCCGACCAAGGCGCTGCTCGAGCACGCGCACGCGCTTGAAGATCGCGCAGCACGCGAAGGACTGGGGCGTGACGTTCGGTTCGTCGACAGGCTCAGGACAGGCGTCGATCGGCATCGACATGAACGCAGGTGCAGACGCGCAAGGATCGCATCGTCACCGGCCTGACCAAGGGCGTCGAGTTTCTGTTCAAGAAGAACAAGATCGACTGGATCAAGGGGACGGCACGGCTCACCGGGCGCGGCGGCGTCGAGGTCTTCGAGGGCGAGACAGCAGACGCTGCACCGCGCGCAAGGAGATCATCGTCGCGACCGGATCGGCGCCGCGCAGCGTGCCCGGCATCGAGATCGATCGCAAGCGGATCATCACGAGCGACGAAGCGATCCACCTGCGCGAAGTGCCGAAGTCGATCGTCGATCATGGGCAGCGGCGCGGTCGGCGTCGAGTTCGCGTCGATCTTCCGCCGCTTCGGCAGCGAGGTGACGATCGTCGAGCTGCTGCCGCGCCTGGTGCCGGTCGAGGACGAAGCGGTGTCCGCCGAGCTCGAGAAGTCGTTCCAGCAAGCAGGGCATCACCAGCCACACCGGCGCGAAGGTCACCGCGGCGCGACGGCCGGCGCCGACGGCGTCGACGTCGATGTGCAGCTCGGCCGACGGCAATCGATCGAGACGCTGCGCGCCGACTACCTGCTCGTGGCCACCGGCCGCGGGCCGGTGACGACCGGCCTCGAACGCCGAAGGCGTCGGTCTGGAGATGGAGAAGGGCTACATCAAGGTCGACGCGCTGTACCGGACGAACGTGCCGGGCATCTCGGCCATCGGCGACGTGCATCACGCTCGGCGCCCCGGGACATCCGCAGCTCGCGCACGTGTCGTCGGCGGAAGGCATCATCGCCGCCGAGCGGATCGCCGGACAGGAGACGCGGCCGCTCAACTACGACCACGTGCCCGGCTGCACCTACTGCGATCCGGAAATCGGCAGCGTCGGGCCTGACCGAGGCGCGAAGCGAAGGAGCGCGGCTACGACGTGCGCGTCGGCACGTTCCCGTTCGGCGTGCTCGGCCGCGCCAAGATGGCGGGCGAAACCGACGGCTTCGTGAAGATCGTCGCCGACAAGAGCTACGACGAGCTGCTCGGCGTCCACATGATCGGGCCTGCGCTCGACCGAGCTCGGTCGCCGAAGCGACGCTCGCGCTGCGGCTCGAGTCGACCGTCGAGGAGCTGATTCGCACGATTCACGCGCACCCGACGATGGCGGAAGCGATCGGCGAAGCGGCGCACGCCGTGCACGGCGCGGCGATCCACATCGTGAGCGGTCTAACGGCTCGAGCGTGAGATGATATGGCAACTGACGTGATCATGCCGCAGATGGGCGAGTCGATTGCCGAAGGCACGATCGTCCGCTGGATCAAGAAGGTCGGCGACACGGTCGATCGCGACGAGCCGCTGTTCGAGATCTCGACCGACAAGGTGGACGCTGAGATTCCGTCGCCGGCCAGCGGCACGATCTCGGAGATCCGTCGTGGACGCAGGCGCCACCGTCCCCATCAACACGCGTGGTTGCGGTGATTGCAGTCCGGCGCTGCCGGCAGCGGCGCAGACGCACCGCCGGCCACGCGCCTGCCGAAGTCGAAGAGCCGAAGACGCCGCCTGCGCCGGCCAGCAAAGCCGGTCGAGCCGCCGAAGCCATCGCCGCCAAGCCGATGGATCGTCCGGCAGCTCCGGCGAAGTCCAGAGCCTGCCGAGCCGCGAATCAGCCCCGACGGAAGATCTCATCAAGCAGCGCGTCGCTCCGCCGCTCGTGCGCAAGATCGCGAAGAGAACACAACGTCGATATCTCACAGCTGCCGCGGCGACCGGCATCGCCGGCCGCGTGACGAGAGACGACATCCTCGGCTACCTGGGGCGGGCGGGCAGGAGGGGGCAGGAAGGGCCCGCCTCCGCCGCAGGGGACATCGGGCGCGAGCGTCGAGCGCGGCGGGCAGGGGCCCCAGGAAGACAAGAGCGGGGCGAAGGGTCCCCGCGGAGCGCGTCCGGGCGCCGGGGCCTCCGAAGCCGATGAAAGCCGCCACCGGCATCGTCGAACAGATCGTCGGTGATGCGGAAGCGCATCGCCGAGCACATGGTCGCTGAGCCGGCGGACCTCGGCGCACGTGCACTCGGTCTTCGAGGTCAACTTCTCGCGCGTTGCGCAGATGCGCGAGAAGAAGAAGGCGGAGTTCGAGCAGCGCGGCGCGCAAGCTCACGTTCATGTCGTTCATCATCAAGGCCGCGGTCGACGCGCTGCGCGCGGTGCCGGTCGTCAACGCGTCGGTCGACGGCGACAACATCGTGTCTATCACAAGGACATCAACGTCGGCATCGCGGTGCGCGCTCGACTGGGGGCTGATCGTCCCTGTCATCAAGAACGCCGACGAGAAGAACCTGCTCGGCCTGAGCCGCGCAGTCGCCGATCTCGCGACGCGCGCGCGCTCAAGCAGCTCAAGCCCGAAGAGGTGCAGGGCGGCACGTTTACGATCACCAACCCCGGCGTGTTCGGCGCGCTCTTCGGCATGCCGATCATCAATCAGCCGCAGGTGGCGATTCTCGGCGTCGGCGACGATCGAGAAGCGTCCCGTCGTGATCGACGATGCGATCGCGATCCGGCCGATGGGCCTACCTGACGCTCGGCTACGACCACCGCATCGATCGACGGCGCCGTCGCCGACGAGTTCATGTCGCACCTGAAGAAGACGCATCGAGAATTGGGATCCGAACGTCGTCTAGATGTCAGGCGTCTCGGGCGCGTGCCCGTACGCGGAGGGCGCTCGCACTGCAGCGTGCGCTCGTCGAAAGCAACGGATGCACCGGGCGCGCTTTGAAGCTGGAGCGGGGCGGAGGGGTCCCCACGGAGCCGTGTCCGGGGGTAGTGGCGGCCCCGGAGTGATAGATGACACCTTGCTTCTTGTCGAGCATCCTCACGTCCTGACGCTCGGGGTGCGTGGCGACGGCGGCCGCTCGCACATGCCTCGCCGCTCCCGATGACCGGCTGAGCGCGCGCATCGAGAGGATCCACGACACTGGGCGCGGCGGCGACTACCGTATCACGGCCCCGGACAGCTCGTCGGGTTGTCCGATCGTCGATCTCGCGTCCGGATCGGCGCGGCGATGCCTCCGCTGCGTGCGCGATCTCGAGGAAGTCCCTGATTCGTGCTGATCGAACGGCGGCGACCTGCGGCGACGGCCGCGTCGAGGGCTGACCGGCGTCTGGGTTGGCCGGGACAAGCTCACGGCGGCGATCGGGCGTCCGATTCGCGCGCTGGATCACCAGCCACGGCTTCGCGCTCAACGTGACGACCGACCTCTCGATAGCTTCGGATCTGATCGTCCGCACTGCGGGATCCCCGATGCCGCGGCGTGACGTCGCTGGCCCAGCTGCTCGGCGCGGCCCGGTCGACATGCACGACGTCGAAGACGCGCGTCGCCGTCTGGCCGTGTCATTCCGGTTGTGGACCGCCGGCCCCTTCCGGCGTCTGGAGAACTCATTCCGACCGCCGCGCGGGGCGTTGCGCTCCAGCCACACTGTCACAACATCAAGTGTAACTGCTGTGCGATGGCCGCCGGTTATTGTGCGTCGGGAACCGGAATAATCAGGCGCCCGCGTGTGTTTGCGTCCGCATCGAGGACATCTGATGCATAGCGGGAATCGAAGGACCAGGACTTATTAAATCGATTTGCAGGCGGGCGACGAGCGGCCGTCGCCGAACGCGGCGGACACTTACGGAACGAAAATCACAGCTCGCCTTCCGTTATCTTCGCACACCGGAAGACGCCGAAGAGGTCACGCAGGACGTGCTGCCTGAAGGTCTGCCGGAAGGTCGACGCCTTCCGCGGCGATGCGGCGCTGTCGTCGTGGATCATATCGGATGTCACCCTTCAATGCGGCGATGTCGCGGCTGCGGACCGTGCGCTATCAGCGCTCGCAGGCGAGGCACGCCAGGTGGAGAGTGGACCTCGAGCAGCAGCCGGCGGCGGCGAGGATCGATCGCCGACTGGAGCAACATGGCGGACGAGCAGGTGCTGCGATCGCAGCTTCGGCGCCGCGTCTGCGCGCGATTCTGGCTGCCGGCGATCTACCGCGCGCCGGTCGTGCTCCGGGATCTTCAGGGCATGTCGACTGAGGGGCGAGCGCGATGCTGAGGTGAAGGATCAGACGTTGAAGTCGCGGCTGCTGCCGAGCGGCTGATTCTCCGCAAAGCAGCTCGCCGATTTCGCGGGCGGCCTCACGCTGCGCCAGCCGGCGTACGGAACCTAGGGCAGGAGGGCTGGATCGGCGGGATGGAGAAACTATGACGCTGCCCCATCCTGCCTCGCTGCCCGACCGCGCCAGCGCGGGTCTGACGCCCATCGCGCGGCGAGTCGGCCGCAGTGCGCGGCACGCCAGGAACGGCCCGCAATCACCAGACTCATCGCGTGATGCCGCTTGCGGCGGCAACGCCTAGGCCATCAACGCGTTGTCGAGCGCAGTGCGGTCGACGTTGGTGAGCGTCGGCATCACCACTTCGGTGATCCCGGACACGCCGACTCGGATCGGTACCGCGATCGTCGGCTAGCGCGCAGGCGTCGGGCGCGACGAACGCGCTGATCAGCAGACGCTGGCGGCCGGCCATCGATTCAATCGTCTTGACGGCCGCCGCGGCGAAGCGCCACATTGCGAGACCGGGCGGCCACAGCGCCGGTGATCCGCACTGGCGATCAGGCGGCGCCGAGGTGGGTTCGTCGCGGCGAGCCGCGATCGGGCCGAAGCCTGCCGACGGTCGCGTCTGCCACGGATACGCACGTGCGCCGGCGGCACGCCGACACGGTCGGCGCGACGTCGCGCGGCGATCCGTTCACCGCCAGCGCGCGACCAGCGCGCAGACGCCGCAAACGGCGAGCGCCTCGGGCGCGATGCCAAACAAAGGCGCGTTCAGGAGATCTTCAGCTCTGCCGAACGCCGCGCTTCCACGAGCTCGCGCGCGGGCGCGCCGGCACAGACGATCGCCGCGGTCGCCGCGAACTGCATCGAGCGGTTCAACAGCATCAGCGCGTCTTCGCCCTGCCGCTCGCCACCGCCAGGCGCGGTCAATGGCGATGACAACCAGACTTCAGCCCCGGCCCGACTAAATGGATCGGAAGGTGCGTGCCCGCTGAGGATTGCGTCGCGAAAGCCTTCGACGGGCGCCGCCTGCTGCGATGTCCGAGCGCCTTGCACGGCGGCGACCTGGCCGCGTGTCGTCCGATCCAGCGCGATCGTGCGGACGAGATCGCGGTCGCGCGAGCGCGTGCGCCGATCGCGCCGCCCAGAAACCGCTACCCGCGCCGATGATGGCCGCGCCGCCATCGGCTGCGATATTGCTATTCGGCTAGCTGCAATTCGCTGACCGCGGGAAAGTAGGCGCTCGTGACGGGGCTCGCGCGGGGATCGGCGCTGGCGATCGAACGCGCGTCGCTGCCGCTCGTGCCGGCGATCATGCAGGGTGGCGAGTGACCGGACGCCGTTATGCGGCGCTGCCTGTCGGCGGCTGCGGCCGGAGCGATCAGGCCGCCGGTGCCGGGCGCGGTCGGAGACGCGCTGCAGGCCGACGTCCGCCGCCACGACGAGGTCACGCGCGCGATCGACGCCACGGTCGCGCGCTTCGGCGGGCTCGACATCCTGATCAACAACGCCGGCGTCGGCATCTTCGCCGACGTCGCGGCTCGATGACGCCGACCAGTGGTCCGAGGTCATCGACACGAACCTCACCGGCGTCTTCAACGCGCTGCCACGCCGCGCTGCCGCACCTGCGCCGGCGCGGCGGCGGCTTCATCATCAACATCAGCAGCCTGGCGGGCAAGAACCCGTTCGCCGACGGCGGCGGCGTACTGCGCGTCGAAGGCCGGGCTGAACGCGTTCAGCGAAGCGCTGATGCAGGAAGTCCGCTACGACAACATCCGCGTCAGCTACGTGATGCCCGGCTCGGTCGCCACCGGGTTCTCGAGCGGCGACGAGACCGAAGGGCGCCGACTGGAAGAGCGTCGCCGGACGACGTCGCCGAGGTCGTCATCAACCTGCTGCGCAGCAATCCGCGCGGAGCCTTCCCGAGCCGCGTCGAGCTGCGGCCGTCGAAACCGCAAGAAGTGGCGCTAGCGCACAGCCTGAACGACGATGTCTGTCTTCGACAAGCACCGCGACACGCTCGAACACCACGAGACGATGATGGGGCCAGCGCGCGGCGCGGCCTCGCGGTCGCGCTCGACCTCTCACCGATTCACTGGCGCTCTGGTCGGGCCAGCACGGCGTCTACTGCCGCAGCGAACGGTTTCCCGGGCAGCCCGAGATGGACATCGCGCTCGTGCTCGAACAACTCGACGACGCGAAGCAGCTGGTGCAGAGCGCGATGGAAGACTCTGAAGTCTCGAGGCAAGTCGACGCGATTAAGAATCGCAGTCGACGCCGAGACTCTCCGATCCGATGCGCGCTCAATCACTCTTCTGCCGCGTCGACGTTGGGCTGCCGAGCGTGCCCGACCGGTGTCTCTTGCCAGCGCGACTGAATCAGCAGCCAGAGCGCCCGGCACGCAGAACATTGCGCCGAGCGAGAGCGACAGCGTCCGCGGCGACCAGCCCGCCGCGATCGAGCTGCGTAGCCGGTCCAGTAGCTCGACGCCGATGACATCAGCGTGACCAGTGCGAGCTCCGGCGGCGAAGACGCGGCCGCGAAAGCGATCCGGGCACTTCGAGCTGCAGCGAGCACCGTGCTGAACACCCACAGGATCGATCCGCCGAAATGCGCGCAGCAGCACGCACAGCGCCGCGACGCGCGAGCGTCGGCGCGCACGGCGAGCGCGATGTAGAACACGCCGACCATGAAGATACGCCGGGCCGATGGTTCGACGCAGGCGCGCGCGGCTGCTGTCCGAGAATCCAGCGCAGCGCGATCGGACCGAGCGCCGCGCCGATGCCGCGCGCGCCGTAGAGCACGCCGATGCCCGCCGCCGATCGCTGCCGCCGATCGGAAACACCCGCTGGCCGAAGATCGTCAGCAGCAGCAGCACGCCGCCGGCCAGGCCCCAGCCCGCCTTCACGCAACATCAGCGCCGCGACGTGCGACTGCGCCGCGGACGTAGCGCAAGCCGTCGATCAGATCGGTGACGCCGGTCAGCGCGCGCGAAGCCTCGCACGCGGCGGTCGCGCGGCCGGCCGGCGTCGCGTCGTATCGCGTCCGCGCGATGAAGAACGCCGACGCAGAAGAACGACGCCGCGTTGACGACGAACGCGACGTTCCGTCCGGCGACCGCGGTCACGAGGCCGCCGATCGACGCGCCGATGGCCAGCATCGCCGACCACGTGCGCGCTCGACAGCGCGTTGGCCGGCAGCAGCTCGTCCGGCGGACGTGACGTTCGGAATCGTCGCCGTGCGCGCCGGCTCGAAGAACGCCGTGCGCGCCGACCGACGAGCGCCATCACGACGTAGGCGATCCACACCTGATCCGCGCGCCGCACGAGCAGCAGGCCGAGGATCAGCACGCCGCGGACGAGGTCGGCGGCGATCATCAGCCGCCGGCGGTTGACGCGATCGACGACGACGCCGGCCAGCGGTCCGACGATCGCGACCGGCAGGAACTGCACGATCATCATCCAGCGCGACCGCGGTGGCCGATCCGGTCAGATCGAGCAGCAGCGCGTAGCACCGCGACGGCGTTGAACCAGTCGCCGAGCTGCGAAGATCGTCTGGCCGATGTAGAGCAGCCGGAAGTTGCGGTTGGTCCGAAGCGAGGGTCGTGCACGGTACGACGTTCACGCGACGCCGTCAGTATAATCGTCGCCGTTCGCATGTTCGAGACGCTCGGGCACTACAAGATCCTCGACCGGATCGGCGCCGGCGGGATGGGCGAGGTCTATCGCGCGCGCGACACGCGGCTCGGCCGCACGGTCGCGATCAAGGTGCTCGCTGCCGACGGTCGCCGGCGACCCCGATCGCCGCGAGCGCTTCCTCGCGGAAGCGCGCGCCGCCGCTGCGCTCTCGCACCCGAACATCGCGGCGCTCTACGAAATCGGCGAGGACCAGGGCCAGCTGTTTCTCGTCTTCGAGTTCGTGCCCGGCGAGACGCTGACGCACGGTGATCGCCGGGCGGCCGCTGAATCCGCGCCGCGCGATCGATCTCGGCGGTGCAGATTGCCGACGCGCTCGCCGACGCGCACGCCGGCGGCATCGTCCACCGCGACATCAAGCCCGACAACATCATCGTCACGCCGAAGGGCAACGCCAAGATTCTCGACTTCGGCCTGGCGACGTGGACCGACCGGCGGCGCCGAGCGCGAACAGGCGGCCGACGCGTGACGTGATGACGACCGCGGCGGGACGACGACGCTCGGGACCGGTCGCGTACATGTCGCCGGAGCAGGCGCTCGGCGAGCGCGATCGATCGACCGCACCGACATCTTCTCGCTCGGCATCGTGCTGTTCGAGATGCTGACCGGCAAGCTGCCCGTTCACCGGCGCGACGTCGACGGCGCTCGCGCTGCAGATCGTGCAGTCGCCGCCGCCGGCGCCGTCGTCGATCAACCGGTCGCGTTCCGCGCGAGCTCGATCCGATCGTCGCCAAGGCGCTGGCGAAGAGCCTCGATCAGCGCTACGAGATCGGCGGCGACGCATCGCCGCCGAGCTTGCGGTCGGTCGGCGCCATCCTCGACGTGCGGACCGGATGACCGATGTCAGCGAGCGCGCGTCGGCCGCGCCGCTCGCCCGGCCGGCACGGACGATGTTCGTCGGTCGACTGCTCTGGCGCTGCTGCTGGGCGCGCTGGCGGCGATCGGCTGGTGGAAGCGCGACGACCTCGATGCGCGCATGTGGCGCCGACACGCTCGGTCCGGCGCCGGCGCCGGTGATCGCCGTGACTGCCGCTCGAAGCTCGCACGGCGCCGACGCGTCGCAGACGTATGTTCGCCGACGGCCTCACGGAAGATCCTGATCACGCGGCTCGGGCAGACGCCCGGCGTGAGCGTGCTCGGCCGCTCGGCGACGCGCGGCTATCCGCGGCCGCCCGCCCGCGCGATGTCGCCGGCGGAGCTCGGGGCGAGCGTCGTCCTGACTGGTTCGCTCCGGCCGTCGCCGGATGCCATCCAGGTCTCGCTCGAGCTGATCGATCCGATGGACGGCGCGGTCATCTGGTCGAGTCGAGTACACCCGTGAAGTGAAGGACATGTTCGCGGTGCAGGCGCAAGTCGCCGAGGCATCGGCGCACGGCGCTGCGCCTGAAGCTGCAGCCGACGCCGGCGAGCGCCGCGGGCGCGCGTCGCGGCTCGTCGATCGGCACTGCCTACGACGCCTCATGCGCGGCCGCGACGCCACCGCCGAGCGGCGGCTGAGCCTAGTGATCGATCTCTACCAGCAGGCGGTCGCCGCCGATGCCGGTCTCGCCGAAGCGTACGCGGGACTGGCCGAGGCGCTGCATCTCGAGTCGGCGTTTCTCGGGGCGGCGGGACGACCCCGACCGGCGCGCGCGGTTGTGAATCGGCGGCGAGACGCATGCCTACGAGCTGGATCGGATCTGCCGCAGGCGAATCTCGCGGCCGCGCTGGTGGCGGATCGCCTCGCCGACACGCGCGTTCCTGAAGAAAGCGATCGCGGCCGACCCGACCCTATTCGGAGGGCTACCACCAGATCGGCGATCAGATTCAGGATTTCGATCCGGCGCGCGCGCTCGACTTCACCGGCGCGCGCTGGCGCTCGATCCACGCATGACGTCAATCACGCCGACATCGTCTCGGCGCTGCTCGCGCTCGGGCGGTTCTCGACGAGGCGCAGAAGGAACTCGACGCGGCGCCCGACGCCACCGCGGCGGCCTGGAAGACGCCAGCTCAGCCTCGCCATCGCGCTCGATCACAAGCAATACGACGCGGCGCTGTCGCTGCTGCGCACGGGCACGCTGATCAAGGACGCGCCGATCTTCGCCTTGAACTACGCGGCACGCGCTGCGCATGGCCGGACAGCGTGACGAGGCTTATCGCGAGGCGTCGAAGCTCGTGGACCGTGCGCCGAACAACTGCGAGGCGAAGGCGGCGCTGGCGGCGCTGCGGGCAGGAGCGCCGCGACTCGTCTGGACGCGCGGCGGCTCGTCGCCCCGCGCTGAAGAACGGTCGGTGGCGCCGACAACTTCACCGTCATCGCTGCGCTGTGCGGCGCTCTCGGCGGCGGCAATCGGCGACGCGCCGGGAGCGGCCGCGATCCTCGGCCGCATTGCCGGCGACGAAGCGCATGCTGCGCGCCTGGGCGCTCGAAATCACCGGCACCACCGGCAGCAAGCTGCTGCGTCGCGGCATGTTTCCGTGGACGCACGTCTACGATCAGCCGGAGGTCGTCGAAGCGCGCGCGAAGCTGGACGACGCGCACTGCCCGCGAACGCGACATCGCGAAAGCGGCCCTTGCGGGGTTGCCCTGAAAGTCTGAAGTCTGAAAGTCTGAAGTCGAAGTGAAGGATGAAGATGTGAACACACTTCAGACTTCACGCTTTAAGATCTCGCTCAGCCGCGCGCGGTCGATGTTGCTGCCGCTGAGCATGACGACGACGCGGCGATCGCGGATGTCGTCGATTCGCGCTCCGAGCAGCGCCGCCGTGGCGGCCGCGCCGGCGCCCTCGGCGACGAGATGCTCGTGCTCGACCAGGCCCGCGACGGCGTGTCGAAGATCCTGATTCGCTCACCGTCACGATGCGGTCGACATAGCTGCTGGATGATCGCCAACGTGATCGTGTCGGGATCCGCGTTGCCGCCGAGGCCGTCGGCGAGCGAGGCGCCGGGGTCGATCTCGACCAGCCGGCCGGCGCGTACGCTGTCTTGAAACGCGCACGACACCACGTCGACGCCGACGACGACACGAGCACGGTGCCGGTGGTCTGTTTCACCGCGCGCTGCGACGCCGCTGATCAACCCGCCGCCGCCGATCGGCACGACGACCACGTCGGTGTCCGGCGCGTCTTCCGAAGATCTCGAACGCGATCGTGGCGGCGCCGGCGATGACGTCCGGGTCGCTGTACGGCGAGATGAAGGCGGCGCCGGTGTCGCGCGGCGAACGCCTTCGCGAGGACCTCCGCGTGATCGTAGTCGCGGCCGTCGGCGCGCAGATCCGCGCCGTGGCGGCGAATCGCCGACAACTTCGCCTGCGGGCGTCGTGCCGGCGTGAACACCACCAGCGGGAGACGAAACGCCGCGCGCCGCGGCGGCGAGGGCGCGGCCGTGATTCCCGGCCGACGCGGTCACGAGTCAGGTCGGACGTCGCCGTGCTCGCCGCGCTCGAGCCGCGCGATGACGGCGTTGAAGGCGCCGCGCGACTTGAACGAAGTTCTGCGATCTGCAGCGATTCGAGCTTGAGCGACACCTGCGCGCCCGCTGAGATCCGTCAACCACGGCGACGCGCACGAGCGGCGTGCGGCGGACATGCGCGAGCGATTCGCCGCCGCGCGAAAGACTTCGACGAGGCGTCACCGGCGCAGAGAATCTCGGCCAGCTGTGCGGTGAACGCGGATCGCGCCAGAACTCTCGCCGACGCCGGCCTGCGCGCGCCGCCTCGATCGACGTCGGTGTCCACGTGCGACACGTAGCCGACCGTGGGGATCGACGCCAGGCGCCGGATCCTCCTTCATCGCCGTCGACGATGCCGAGCGGCGTTGGTGCGCGGGTTGTTCAGGTCGAGAGATGACGAGCGACGGCGGCGGTCTTCCTGCATCTCGGCGAGCGCGCCGTCCGCGCGATCGCGCGAACGTCGACGGCGACGCCGATCTGGCTCGGCCGTGGTTTTGATCTTTCGAGGTGAACATCAGGTCGTCGAGAACGGCTAGGATCATGGACTCGACCATGATAGTTGAGACGCAGGTTGCCGGCCCCTTCCACCAGAACGGGCTTCGTCGTCGCCTGCGACGCGACGCGTGAGGCGGTGCTCATCGATCCCGGCGACGGCGTCGACGCGCTGCTCGCCTTCGCCGCCCGCGAGCAGCTGGCCATCCGCCACATCCTGCTGACGCACGCGCACGTCGATCACGTCACCGGCGTGGCGGCCGCGAAGCGCGCGCTCAACGTGCCGGTGTATCTGCACCGCGACGATCTCTTCCTCTACGACCGCGCGGTCGAGTCTGGCGCGCGGTTCGGCCTGCACGTCGAGCCGCAGCCGCCGATCGACGTCTATTACTGCGCCGGGACAGGTGATCGCGTTCGGTGAATGCGAAGCGCGGCCGCATCACACGCCGGGGCACTGTCCGGGCGGCGTCTGCCTCCAGATTGGCGAGAAGGGGACGGCCGCGAAAGACCTCTTCGTCGGCGACACGCTGTTTGCGGGCTCGATCGGCCGTACCGATCTGCCCGGCGGCGACTACCAGACGCTGATCGGATCGATCCGCACGGTGCTCTTCGCGTTTGGCGACGACGCGAGCGTCCATCCCGGCCACGGTCCGAGCACGACGATCGGCGAGGAACGCCGCGCGAACCCGTTCCTGATCGCGGAATGATGCTGGCTGGCCCTGAAAAGGGCCGCCCCACAGCCGCGAGACCCGCGCGGCAAAACTCTTACTTCTGTTTCTTGTCGATCGTCAGCTCCATGCGGCCGACGCGCAGACGGTCGCCCGCGCCGAGCTGCGCCTTCTTCACCGCGCTTGTCGTTCACGAACGTGCCGTTCGTGCTCGAAAGGTCGACGACTTCCACCACGTCGGCGGTCGCGGTCAGCCGGCAGTGGACCCGCGACACGAGCGCGGCGTCGACGATGAAGTCGGCCCGCGTGGCGCGGCCGACGGTCTTGATCGTCCCGGGCCGCAGGCGGAATGTCACCGCCGGGTCGTCCTGTGAGCTCTGCAGGATCCACATGGCGACATATCTTGAGTACCCGCGGTCAAGCATGCCGCTGGTCAACCGCTCCCACCGGCCATCCGTCTAAGGCCGCATGGGCTCCCTGAGAGTTCGACCTGGTCGACGCCATCCGCAGCTTCCGTCGCGACCGTGTCTACGTCGCCACCGTGCTGCTCACCCTGGCCGTGACCATCGGCGCGACCACCGCCGTGTTCTCGATCGTCAACGGCGTGCTGCTCGAGCCGCTCGCGCTACCGCGAGCCGCATCGGCTGGTCGCCCTGCGCGAGATCTGGCGCCAATTCGGCGATCATGCGTCGGTCCTCGAAGTCAACGAGCGTCATTTCGGCTACTGGCGCGAGCGCACGCGCGCTCGTTCGACTCGATGGCGGTGTATCGCGTCTTGCCGGCCAATCTCACCGGCGCGGGCGAGGCGATGCGGATCACGGTGGCCCGCAGCAGCGGGTCGTTGTTCGATGTCCTGCGGACGCCGGCCGCGCTCGGCCGGACGCTGACGCTCGACGACGAGCCGCTCGGCCGTCGGACGTCGCGGTGATCAGCGACGGGTTGTGGCGGCACCGATTTGCCGCCGACCCGGCGGTGATCGGCCGCACGGTCGGCATCGACGGCCATCCCTACGCGGTGGTCGGCGTCATGCCCGCCAGTTTCCAGATGCCGTATCGCACCCAGTTGGCCTACGTGGACGTCGTGGTGCCGCTGCGCGTCGACGTCGGATGGGTCGGCGATCACAACGACGATGCGGTGGCGCGCCTCGGCGACGGGGTGAGCGTCGAACAGGCGCGCGCCGATCTCGACGTCCTGCAGGCTCAGATCGGCGCGCTCGCGACGCAGGAGGCGCATGAACCGGTTGCGCTCGAGAGCGTCGTGACACCGTTGAACGAGTTCATCGTCGGCCAGTCGCGGCGCGGACTGTGGCTGCTGCTCGGCGCGATCGCCGCGGTGCTGCTGATCGCCTGCGCGAACCTCGCCAACCTGTCGCTCAGCCGCACGCTCGGCCGCCTGCGCGAGGCCGCGATTCGATCCGCGCTCGGCGCGAGCCGCGCGCGGCTCGTCGGCGCGGGCGCTGTTCGAGACATCTGGCGTTGTCGCTCGCCGGCGGCCTGCTCGGCCTGTGGGTGGCGTGGGGTGCGCTTGCCGCATTCGTGCGAACCGCACCGGTCGAACTGCCGCGCGTGAACGAAGTGACGCTCGATGCGCGCGTGCTTGCGTTCGCCATGGCCGTCTCTCTCCTCGCCGGCATGGTCGTCGCCGTGTTTCCCGCATGGCGACTTGCTCGTCGTGACGTGCAGCGCGGCCTGAGGCGGCGGGAACAGCATTCACCAGCGATCGTGGCGGCGCGCGGAGCCGCGCGGCACTCCTGACACTGCAGGTCGCGCTGTCGGTCACGCTCCTCGTGGTCACGGCGCTCCTCGCGATCAGCTTCATCCGCGTGCTCGACATCGATCGCGGGTTCGACGCGAACCGCGTGCTGACCGTCGACGATCTCGCTCCCCGCGGAACGCTATGCGGAGCGAGCCGGTGCGCCGCGCGGCGTACGACCGGCTCCTGGCCTCGGTGCGTGCGTTGCCGGGCGTCAGAGCGCGACGACCTCGTCGATGCTGCCGCTGTCGGGCCAGGGCCAATCGAGCTTCATCGTGGCCGAGGGCAGCACCGCGCCGCGCTTCGAGCAGCCGAGCGCCAACTTCCGCTTCATCGCGCCCGACTTCTTCCGGACGCTCGGCATCGCCGTGCAGCGCGGGCGATCGTTCAGCGAGCCGGCGAGCGCGATCCGCGCGCGCCCGGCGCCGGTCCCAGTGTCAGAGCGCCACCGGCCGCGCGCATGCTGGCCGGGACAGGATCCGATTGGCAAACGTTTCAGCCGCGCGCATCGGCGAGGAGACAGGGTTCGAGGTGGTCGGCGTCGTCACCGACGCGCGTGTCACGTCGATCGAGCGGACGCCGCCGCTGATGGTCTACGTGCCGTACTGGTGGCGCAGCCGGGCGTCGCTGACGCTGATCGTCAAGACTGCCGCGGATCCGTCCTCGCTCGTGCCGAGCATCCGGCGGAGCGTCCACGCCGTCGATCCGGACACCGCGATCGGCGAGGCTCGGCCGCTCGAGCAGCTCGTCGACGCGTCGCTCGCGGCGCGGCGTTATCGAGATGCGGCTGTTCGTCGTGTTCAGTGCCGTCGCGTTGTTCATCGCGACGCTCGGCGTGTATGCGGTGACGGCGTTCGGCGTCTCGCGCGGCGCCGCGAAATGAACATCCGCGCCGCGCTCGGTGCGCAGGCGTCGCAGGATTGCGGCGGATGATCGTCGGCCAGGGCTATCGCCGGTGGCGCTCGGCGTCGCGGTGGGCGTCGCGGGCGCGCTCGCGGATCGGCCGCGTGATCGCCGGCCTCCTGTTCGACGTGGGCGCCCGCGATCCGTTGGTCATCATGCCGGCGTCGCCGCGCTCGTCAGCCGTTGCCGGCGTCGTCGCCAGTGCCGTCGCCGCGCGCCAGGGCATATCGATCGATCCCGCGGCCGCGTTGCGCGACGAGTGAGGTAGGTTCGTACTCTGCTATCGACCCCTGCCGAACGGCGCGGATGATTGACTCGACGGATCGATCGACATCCGTCTTCCGTCGTCGACCAGTTCGAAACCGAGATCCGCATCGCGTCCATCTCGTGCCAGCGCGTGCCGCCGAGCCAGCAGACGCGCTCCTCCTGAACGCGCCGCAGATGACGTCGCGTGTCGCCGCGTCGGCGTCGCCGGCGGGCGGCTCGACGCGAACCAGGACCTGATTCAAGACGACGTCGTTGAGAATCCGGATCGCCGGGTTCCCGGCGCAGTCGATCCGCAAAGCGACGCGCGAGCCGGCAGCAGCGATCGATCGAGATCCTCGACGCCGCGCGCAGCCGAGCGATCGCAGCGCAGCGTAGACCGCGAAGCCGCGCGCGCGGCGCGACGCCTCCGGCGTCCAGTCCATCGGCTCGCGCGGCTCTTCGGCCGAGCGCACGAAGATATGCGGCGCTCATGCTCATCGCGGCGCGATGCGCCGCCGGATGCGCGACGAACGACGAGGCCCGAGTCGTACGGCACGTTCAGCCACTTGTGCGCGTCGGTCGCCCACGAGTCGGCGCGCTCGACGCCCGCGCGTGATGGTGCTTCAACGCCGCGCTGGCGGCCGCCCACAGACCGAACGCGCCGTCGACGTGCAGCCACGCGCGATGGTGGCTCGTGACGTCGCGCGATCGCGTCGAGCGGATCGAACGCGCCGGTGTTCACGTTGCCGGCCTGCGCGCACACGATCGTCGGTTGATCGCCGTTGCCGGCGAGCGCGCGCTCGAGCGCGTCCGCCTTCATCCGGCCCTGATCGTCAACCGTCACTCGTTCGACCTGGCGCGACCCGATCCCGATCAGCCGCAGCGCGCGCGATCGCCGACACGTGGACTTCGTCGCCGACGATGACGCGCAGCTTCGGCGCGTGCTGCAGGCCGTCGGCTTCGACGTCCCAGCCTGGCGCGGCGCAGCAGTTCGTGGCGCGCGGCCGCCAGCGCGGTGAAGTTCGCCATGCCGCAGCCGGTCACAAAGCCGGTGCTCGCGGTCTTCGGCAGGCCGAACAGCTCGAGCAGCCACCGCGCCGCGACTTCTTCGACGACCGCGGCGGCAGGCGACATCACGAACAGCGCGCCGTTCTGATCCCACGCGGTGGTGAGCCACTCCGCCGCCACCGTCGCCGGCAGGGCGCCGCCGGTGACGAACCCGAAGTAGCGCGGTCCGGTCGTGGTCACGAGACCGGGTTCGGCGCGCTCGCGCCAGCGTGTCGATGACTCGCCGGCCGTCAATCGGTTCAGTCGGCAGCGGTCCGCCGAGCGCGCCGCGAAGATCGGCGAGCGCGACGGTGGACCAGACGGGACGATCGGTGCGTGAGCGATGTGCGCGCGCGCCGCGGTCAGCGCACGCTCGAGAATGTCTTCTTCAGCCACGAGGTGATCGCGTCGGTGACCTTCGCGCTGACCTGCTTGTCGGTCAGCAAGGCGTACTCGTCGACTTCGCCGGTTTTCGCGGGGATGAGCAGGTGGTTGACGCCCGAAACCTTGACCACCTCGACCGGCGGCGAGTTCTTGCGCTTCTTCGCGAGCGCTTCCAGCTTGATCGGCGTTCGCCGGTGCGACCTGTGTGTCGAGCTCGCCCTGGACGATCAGGAGCGGCTGCTTGACGTCGGGCATCACCTTCGCCGGATCGTAGAGCAACAGGCTCTGGAACTCCGGGTTGTCGACCTGCTGCCGCATCGCGGTCGGGACCTGGTCCCACCCTTTGCCGGTGAGCACCGCCTCGTGGATCCGTTTCTGCAGATCCACCTTGGCCTGCTTCTCTTCAGCGCTCATCGTCGATCGATTGAGCATGTGCTGCTGTTCTTCGAGCACGAGCTCCGACCCGGTGATGCCGCTGGCGCCGATCACGCCGACGGCCGCGATGCGCTTGTCCTTCGCCGCAGCCAGCAGCGCGACCGCGCCGCCCTCGCTGTGTCCGACGACCGCGATGCGCTTGTCGTCGACGTCCTTGCGATCCGGACAGCCATTTCACGACGGCGCGCACGTCATCCGTGAAGTCGGTGAGCGTCGCCGCCTCGGCGCGCCCGCCGCTCTGGCCGATACCGCGCTTTGTCGTAGCGCAGCACCATGAATCCGGCATCCGCGAGCGCGCTCGCGATCTGACCGAGGATCGGGATCCCGAACACGACTTCGTCGCGATCGGTCGGGCCGCTGCCGCCGAGGAGGACGACGGCCGGCAGCTGCTTCTCCGTGGACGACGCCGGCCGTGACAGCGTCCCGGCGATCACGAACCCGTTGCCCGGCACCTTGACCTGTTCGTCGTTGGGCCGCGAAATCGAGACGGTGCGCGAGGAGACCGACGCGACATCTTCACGCACGAACTCGATCGATTGCGTAGGCAGGCTGACGCGAACGAGATGACCGGCTTGATCGCTCCACAGGTCGGCGTCGACGGCGGCACCCTGCATCAGCATGGTGATGTGCGTGCGCCGCGTCGAGACGACGCCGCCGGCCGTCTGAATCTGTTCGGTGGCGGAATCACCGGGTACGGATCGAAAACGATCCCTGCGTGACGACGTAGAGCGGAACCGTTGTGCCCGCGGCCGCGGATCGCAGCCGCTGCGCGACGGCTTCGTAAGGACCGAAGAAGCTGGTCGGCAGCGCGAAGATCGCGTCGGCCGCAATCGTGTCGGTCTTCTCGCTGGTCTGGCTGGCGGCGGACACGCGGTTGGTCGCCGTCGTGCCGTCGACCGTCGTGCGAATGATCTGTTGCTGCCCGCGGACGAGCGCGTCGGAACGTGAACTCGATCGGATGCCAATCGGCGGTGTAGCGCGATTGCACGCGGCGCGCGACGACGTCGAACGGCGCGGCGATCCGTCCGGAGCTGACGATGGTCCAGCCCTCGGCGGTCCGCAACGTCGCGATCTGCTCGCTGCCAATCGGCGCGCCGCGCAGGAACAACCGGTACGGCGTGCCGCCCGATTCGGGCAGCGGCGGCGGCGTCGGGATGATCTGCGCGCGCGCCGCCGCCGGCGCCGTCAGCAGCAGCACGGCTGCCGCCGCCAGCGACGCGAGCGCCGCGCGGGTAGAATGACCTGAGAGCATGTCCAGTGGCGTGTCTGCTCGGACTGAACGCCGGGCCGCTCCGTTCCACCCCACCGCGCAGGCGTGCGCGGCGGGGACCCCGGCGTTGTCGCGGCCCGAGAATCGTGGTCGAGAGCCTGTTGTAACTAGTGACTCCTTCGGTAGATACCAACCGTTAGCATATAACAGCATGATTCCGGTCGGTTCCGCTCCCGCATGCGACGCCGCCCGGCACCGCGCCGCGTTCATCGATCGATCCGATCGCGCGCGCGTCGTCGTCTCCGGCGCGGACCGCGCGTCCTATCTTCAGGGTCTGCTGACCAACGACATCGTCGCGCTGAAGGCTGGGCCAGGCTGCTACTGGCGCTACTCACGCGCGCAGGGGCGCATGATCGCGGACGTCTTACGTCTACGAGCTCGGCGACGTCATCCTGCTGACGATGGACGGGCGGTGAAGGAGACCGTGCTCGCGAAGCTCGATCAGTTCATCTTCAGCGAGGACGTGCAGCTCGGCGATGTCACCGACACGTTCGCGCAGATCGGCATCGTCGGTCCCGGCGCGGCGGCGATCGTCGCCGCGATGCTGAGCGGTCCGTCCGCTGACGAAGCTGGCGCGCTCGGCGAGCACGGTAATCTGCGCGCGGCGTGGAACGGCGATCCGGTCATCGTGACGCGAATCAACCGACGCGGGTGAAGCGGGCTACGACGTGTTCGTCGATCGGACGACAGGCCGGCGCGTTCATGGCGGCGCGCTCGGCGGCAGCCGGCGCCGCGGCGCTCGACGAGCAGACAGCCGAGCGATCCGCATCGAGTCGGGCGTGCCGGTGTTCGATCGCGACATGGACGAGGAGACGATTCCGCTCGAGGCGGGGATCGAGTCGCGCGCGATCAGCTTCAGCAAAGGCTGCTACGTCGGGCAGGAAGTGATCATCCGCGTGCTGCATCGCGGCCACGGCCGCGTCGCGCGCAGGCTCGTCGGCGCTGGTGCTCGACGGCGATCGGCCGCCGGCCGCCGGGGCGATCGTGCGGTCCGGCTGATCGCGAGATCGGCGCAGGTCACCACGCGAGCGCGTGTCGCCGGCGTTGCAGCAACCGATCGCGCTCGGCTACGTGCACCGCGACTTCGTCGAGCCCGGGACGACGGTCACGATCGACGGCGTCGACGCGCGAGGTCGCCGCGTTGCCGTTCGTGTCCCGCGCCGTGAACGGCGGCGCCTGAAGGCCGTCCCCTACATCCGTCCTGCGGCGACATTGCGTCCGACGGCGACCGTGCCGCTTGTAGGGGACGGTCTCAGACCGTCTCGAGGATCCGATCAACTCGACGTCGGCGGGCGGGAACTCCAGCGCCGCCAGATCCTCGCGGCGCACCCATCGCATCTCCTGACCGAGCAGCGGCGCGCGGCTCGCCCGCGCAGCTCGCATCGAAAGAAATGCAGCTCGACAGCCCGGTCAGGATACGCGTGCGTGGTCGTGAAGATCTCGTCGCCGATGCGCGCGTCGACGTCGAGCTCCTCGCGCAACTCGCGCGCGAGGCACGCGGCGAGCGTTTCGCCCGCGTCGCACTTGCCGCCGGGAAACTCCCAGAAGCCCTCGAGGTGCACGCCCTTCTGCCGGCGCGTGACGAGAAAGCGCGTCCGTCGCGCGTCGACCACCGCCGCGGTGACGACGATCGGCGTCACTTGTCCGGGCGTGAACGGATAGCGCGCGACAGCTCTTCGCCATCGGGCAGACGAGGCACTTCGGGTTGCGCGCGACGCAGACCATCGCGCCGAAGTCCATCAGCGCCTGGTTGAAGTCGAACACGTGCCGGTCGCGGCACCAGCGCGTCTCGAGACCTTCCACAGGTGCTGCTTCATCGCGTGGCTCTTCGGATCGCCGTTGCGCCGACGAAGACGCGGAACAGCACGCGCGCGACGTTGGTGTCGAGGATCGCGGCGCGCTCGCGGAACGCGAAGCTGCGGATCGCGCCGGCGGTGTACGCGCCGATGCCCTTGAACGACAGCAGCGTCGCCTCGTCGCGACGGCAGCTGGCCGCCGTAGCTCGCCACCGCCTCGCGCGCGATCGACTGCAGCCGCTGCGGGCGGATGTTGTAGCCGAGCGGATGCCACGTCTCGGTGACGTCGCTGCTCGGCGCCGCCGCCAGCGCCTCGAGCGACGGGTAGCTTCGTCGAGCCACTCGGCGTACTTCGGCAGCACGCGATCGACCTGCGTCTGCTGCAGCATGATCTCGGAGACGAGGATGTGATACGGGTCGTCGGTCTTGCGCCACGGCAGATCGCGGCCGTGCCGGCGATACCACGTCGAGCAGGCGCTGCCGGAAGCGGCGGCGATCGGGCGGCGGCAGGCAGCGCGAGCGAGCGCGCGGCGTCTCTTGACAGGCATTTCGTATAATTCGTCCGTGAAAATCTACACGCGCACCGGCGACGCCGGCGAGACGTCGCTCTTCGGCGGCGACCGCGCGTCGAAGAGACGACCCGCGCGTCGACGCCTACGGCGAGGTCGACGAGCTGCAACGCCTGGCTCGGCCTGGCGCGCGCGTCGCGGCTCGACCCGCCGCGCTCGATCGCCGAGCATGCGTCGACGCTGCAGCGCGATCTGTTCGCGCTCGGCGCCCAGCTCGCCGATCCCGCCGACAAGCTCGCGCCGCGCGTGACGAAGGCGGTGCATCGGCGACGACGACATCGTGCGGCTCGAGCAGCTGATCGATCGGCTCGAGGCCGAGCTGCCGCCGCTGCGCCGCTTCATTCTCGCCGGCGGCACGCCGGCCGGCGCCACGCTGCACGTCGCCGCGCACCGTCTGCCGGCGCGCCGAGCGCCGCATGGTCGCGCTCGATCCGCCGGTCGATCCGGTGCTGCTGCGCTACGTCAACCGCCTGTCCGACCTGCTCTTCGTCATGGCGCGCGTCGCCAACCATCGCGGCGGCGTGCCGCGAGACCGGAGTGGTAGCAGAATCAGGAACCAGATCTGCAGCGAATTCGTACCCGAGTCACTCTAATTCTTAGCGATCCGACGCTCCAGCTCTCGCTCTCGACGGCATCGAACACGATTCGTCGCGCCAGTTCTTGACGAGACGCGCTCGCGGATCGCGCCGCACTCGACCAGCAGTCGTCCCGTCGCGTCCTCGATCGCCACGTCCAGCGGTCGCGCGCGATGCCCTTCCGGGACGATCCGCGAAGCTGGTCGCCTGACGCCGACGTCCGCCGGATGCCGCGCGCGACACGTAGGCCGCGATCGGCGAGCCGTTGATCAGCACCCGCACCGCGACGATCAGATCCTTGTCGACCGACGCCTCGCCGTAGTAGAAGCGCGACCGCGTCCTCGCTGAACAGCCGCAGGTCGTCGTCGGCCGGGATCTCGGCGATGATCCGTGCGGCCGAGCGCGCGCTCCGGAATCGCGCGAGCGCGCAGCCGCCGGCGCCGGAACGCGGTCAGCGTCGTCGCCGAGGCTGGCGGCGACGACGAGCAGCACGAGCGCGACCAGGCGCGGCGAACGACATCACGCATATCGGACTAAAATGCGTCGGTGTCCCACTGGCCCGAGCCGCTCGCCCGCGCCTACGCGGCGTGCGAGGCGCTGGCGCGGTCGCACTACGAGAATTTTCCGGTGGCGTCGCGGCTGCTGCCGGCGGCGATGCGCCCGCACGTGGCGGCGGTCTACGCGTTCGCGCGCGTCGCCGACGACCTCGCCGACGAAGGCACGGCGCTCGCCGGCCGAGCGGCTCGCCCAGCTCGACGCGTGGCAGCGGCGGCTGCACGCGGCCGTCGCCGTCGAGGCGGTCGGATCGCCGCGCCGCACGCGCACGAGGATTTGATCGTCGTCGCGCTCGCGCATTCGATCCGGTCGCTCGATCTGCCGATCGCGCTGTTCGACGATCTGATGAGCGCGTTCGCGTCAGGATACCATGACGACCCGCGTACGCCTCGTGGGCCGACGTGTTCGACTACTGCCGGCGATCCGGCGAATCCGGTCGGCCGGCTGGTGCTGCGCATCGCCGGCTATCGCGACGACGCGCTCGATCGGTCGTCGGACGCGCTGTGCACCGCGCTGCAGCTGACGAATTTCTGGCAGGACTTCGGCCGCGACTGGCGCGCCGGCCGCCTCTACGTGCCGCGCGAGGTCGTCGACGCGCCTGCGGCGCGACGAGCGCGGATCTGCAGCGCGGCCGCGTTCGCTGAGCGACGCGTGGACGCGCGCGCTCGCGCGGTGCGTCGCGATCGACGCGCGATGCAGTTCGCGGCGCGGCCGCGCCGTCTGCGACGGCGTCCGCGGCCGGCTGCGCTACGAGCTGCGCCTGACCTGGCTCGGCGGCGGCCGCATCCTCGAGCGGGTCGACGAGCGCCGCGGCGCGATCTGTTCGACCATCGGCCGACGCTCGGCGGCGCGCGACGTGCCGCCGCTGCTGTGGCGCGCGGCGCGCTGGACCGCAGGCGCAGCGCGTAAATGGCGCGCAAGACCAGCTTCTACTACTCGTTTCTCGTGCTGCCGCCGGAGCCAGCGCCGCGCGATCGTCGCGGTCTGGGACTTCTGCCGCGCGGTGGACGATGCGGTGGACGAGAGCCGTCGGCCGGCGGCGGCGGCCGTCGGGTCAGGACGCGGTGACGCTTCTGGCGCGCGGAGCTGGCGCGCTGCTTCGACGGCGAGCCGCCGCAGACGACCGCAGGGCGCGGCGCCTGCAGCCGTTCATCGCGCGCGTTCGATCTGCCGCGCCAGGCGTTCGAGGACGTGATCGACGGCGTCGCCGATGGATCTCGACACGCACGCGCTACGCAGACCTTCGACGATCTGTTCGAATACTGCCGGCGCGTCGCCTCGGCGGTCGGGCTGATCTGCATCCGGATCTTCGGCTGCTCGGAGCGCGGGCGCCCGCGAGCTGCGCGCTCAACCTCGGCGTGCGCGCTGCAGCTCACCAACATCCTGCGCGACATCAAGGACGATCTCGAGCGCGGCCGCGTGTACCTGCCGCTCGACGATCTCGCGGCGTGCGGCTGCACGGTGGACGATCTGGCCGCGCAGGCGTGGTCGACCGATCCGGTGCCGGCGCGCTGATCGCAGTTCGAGTGCCGCCGCGCGCGCGACTTCTACCGAGCGCGCGACGGCGCGCGCTGCCGCGCGAGGATCGGCCGCGGCTCGGTCGCGGCCGAAATCATGCGCGCCGTGTACTTCGAGACGCTGCAGGCGCATCGAGCGCAGCGGCTACGACGTGTTCACCGCGCGGGCGCGCGTGCGACCGGCCGCGATCAGGCGCTCATCGCGCTGAGGCAATGGCTGTGGACGGCTGACACCGTCGACGTCATCGTCATCGGCGCCGGCTTCGCCGGCTTGAGTGCCGGCGGTCCGGCTGGCGCAGCGCGGGCGCGCGCGTGCTCGTGCTCGAAGCGCGGGCGCGGCTCGGCGGCCGCGCCACCGGCGTTTCCGACCGCGAGACCGGCGAGCTGGTCGACAACGGCCAGCACGTCCTGCTCGGCTGCTACACCGAAGACGTTCGCGTTCCTGCGCGACATCGGCGCGACGCGGATCACGTCGCGTCCTCGCAGCCGCAGCCTGGCGTGACGATGATCGATCGCGCACGGCAGGCGATCGCGGCCTGAGCTGTCCCGTCGCTGCCGCCGCCGCTGCATCTGCTGGCCGGCGTGCTTCGAGTGGGAGGCGCTCGACTGGCGCGATCGGCTGTCGCGCGATCGGGATGGCGACGCCGATCGAAGCTGGCGCGCCGCGAGCTGCAGCCCGGCGCGAAGCGCGAAGGCGGCGTCGTCCGGACGAGACGGTCGAGAACTGGCTGATCCGCAACGGCCAGACGGCGCGGCTCCGCGAGATGCTGTGGGATCCGCTGGCGCTCGCCGCGCTGAATCAGCCGCCGGATCGGCGGCTCGGCGCCGCGCGTTCGCGCGCGTGCTCGGCGAGATGTTCGGCGACGATCCGCAAGGCGGCGGCGATCGCGCTGCCGACCAAGCCGCTGGCATCTGATGTACGCCGAGCCGGCGCGCGCGCTACATCGACGGTCACGGCGGGACGGTGCGCACCGGAGTCGACCGCGACGCTGCGCCTCGAGAGCGATGCGACCGTCGGCGTCACCGCCGGTGGCGATCGATGGTCCGCGAAGCAGGTCATCTCGCGCCGTGCCGTGGTTTGCGCTTGCCGGATCTGTTCGACGATCGTGCCGGCGCCGCTGACCGACGTGGTCGATCGCGCGCGCGGATGAACTCGTGTCCGATCGTCACGGTGAACCTGTGGTTCAACCGGCGGATCATCGACGAGCCGTTCATCGGGCTGCCGGGCCGCGCGATGCAGTGGGTCTTCGACAAGCGGCTGGTGTTCGGTGATGAGGCGTCGCACCTGTCGCTGGTGTCGAGCGGCGCCGACAGCGTCGTCGCGCGCACCAACGACGAGTTGATCCAGCTCGCGCACGCAGGAGCTGCTACGAGGCGATGCCGGACGTCCGCACCGCCCGACTCCTGCGCGCGACCGTCGTCCGTGAACCGCGCGCGACGTTCTCGCTCGCACCCGGTCAGCCGGCGCGGCCGTCGACCGAAACCGGCGTCCGCGGTTTCTATCTGGCCGGCGACTGGATCGACACCGGGCTGCCGGCGACGATTGAGTCCGCCGTCCGATGCAGGACATCGCGCGGCGGACCTGTCATTGGGTGATTGGGTAATCTGGTAATCGGGTAATCTCAATCCGCTCAATTCAATTACCCGATTACCCAATTACTCGATTACCCGATTCATGAACGCGATCGTCGTCCACTACAAAGAGCTGGCGCTCAAGGGGAAGAACCGTCCGTGGTTCATTCAGCTGCTCGTGCGGCAACCTGAAGCGCGCGCTCGCCGGGCTGCACGTGCGCGATCGATGCGATCGATCGATGGGCCGGCATCGAGATCGAGCTCGGGCCGCGACGCGCCGCTGGGACGAGGTGCGCGACGCGGCTCGCGGCGCGTGTTCGGCATCGCCAACTTCTCGCGCGCGAGCGCGGCGCCGCACGATTTCGAGGCGCTGGCGTCGGCGATCCTCGCCGACATCGGCGACCGTCGACGCCGACGTCGTTCCGCGTGTCGGCGCACGCGCGCCGACAAGCGGCTGCCGTTCACGTCGCCGCAGGTCGAGCGCGAAGATCGGCGGGCTGATCAAGGAAGCGAAGGGGTGGCGCGTCGACCTCGATCGATCCCGCGCTGACGATTCACATCGAGATGCTGCCGGACAGCGCGTTCTACTTCTTCGGCAAGGAGCCGGGCGCCGGCGGCATGCCGACGCGGCACCGGCGGACGCGTCGCCTGCCTGCTCTCGGGCGGCATCGACTCGCCGGTCGCGGCGTACCGGATGATGCGGCGCGGCTGCACGGTGCTGCTCGATTCACTTTCACAGCTATCCGATCCTGTCGCGCGCCTCGCAGGAGAAGGTGCGCGAGATCGCGGCGCTGCTGACGCAAGCACCAGCTGCGATCGCGGCTGATGCTCGTGCCGTTCGGCGAGCTGCAGCAGCAGGTCGTCGCTCGGCGTGCCGCCCGAGCTGCGCGTCGTCGATCTACCGCCGCCTGATGCTGCGCATCGCCGAGCGGCTTGCGCGCAAGCTGGCGCGCGCAGGCGCTGGTGACCGGCGAGGTCGATCGGCCAGGTGGCGTCGCAGACGCTCGAGAACATGACGGCGATCGCGGCGGCGACGACGCTGCGAGATCCTGCGGCCGCTGGTCGGGATGGACAAGGACGAGATCATCGGCCGAGGCCGAGCGGATCGGCACGCTACCCATCTCGATCATTCCCGGATCAGGACTGCTGCACGCTGTTCACGCCGCGCCATCCGTGCGACGCGCGCGCGCGCCCGAGGCAGATTGCCGACGGCCGAGTCCGGCGCTGCCGATTGAGCGAATGGTCGTGTCGGCCAGCACCGCCGCGGCCATCGAGGAATTCAGGTGCCCGCTCCGGCGCTGCCGGCCGGCGATATCCGGTGACTAGGATCGACGGCTTGCGGACAATCGGATTTCAAGAGGCATGACGATGGCAGGAACGGCCACTCAATCGCTGAAATGGAAGCGATCCTCGGTAGCGAGGCGGCCGCACTGCTTCAGCATCGAGTGCAAGACGCATCCCGAAAGAGACCTCGCACCTGCCCGGGCCCGGACTTACGTCGATCGCATCTGTTCGCGCCGTCGGATCGCTCGATACGCGTGCTGACGAGTCTGCAGGCGCTCATCAACCACGGCCGGCTCGCGGGTACCGGCTACGTGTCGATCCTTCCGGTCGATCAAGGCATCGAGCACTCGGCGGGCGCGTCGTTCGCGCCCAACCCGGCGTAGCTTCGATCCGGAGAACATCGTGAAGCTGGCGATCGAGGGCGGCTGCAACGCCGTGGCGTCGACGCTCGGCGTGCTCGGGACGGTCGCGCGCCGCAATACGCGCACAAGATCCCGTTCCTGCTGAAGTTGAACCACAACGAGTTCCTCTCCTACCCGAACACCTTCGATCAGATCCGGTTCGCGAGCGTCAGGCAGGCGTTCGACATGGGCGCGGTCGGCGTCGGCGCGACGATCTACTTCGGATCGGAGGAGTCGAAGCGGCAGATGCAGGAAGTGACCGAGATGTTCCAGCAGGCGCACGAGCTCGGCATGTTCACCGGTGCTGTGGTGCTACCTGCGGAACCCGGCGTTCAAGACCAAGGACGTCGACTACCACCTCGCCGCCGACCTCACCGGTCAGGCCAACCATCTCGGCGTGACGATCGACGCCGACATCATCAAGCAGAAGCTGCCGGAGAACAACGGCGGCTTCAACGCGCTCAACTTCGGCAAGACGCACAAGAAGGTCTATTCCGAGCTGACGACGCGACCATCCGATCGACCTGACGCGCTACCAGGTGGCGAACTGCTACATGGGTCGCGCCGGCCTGATCAACTCGGGCGGCGCATCGTCGGGCGAGAGCGATCTGAAGGAAGCGGTGAAGACCGCGGTGATCAACAAGCGCGCCGGCGGGATGGGACTGATCTCCGGCCGCAAGGCGTTTCAGCGCCCGATGAACGAGGGCGTGCGGCTGCTGAACGCGATCCAGGACGTGTATCTGAACCCTCAAATCACGATCGCCTGAGGCGGTGAGTATTTCCCGCGCAGCTCCGGCGATCGGCGACGCCGACGCGCTCCAGCGGCGACGCGATCGATCAGCTCGTCCGGACGGCCGTGTTCGGCGACGACGCGGAGCTGCGCGGCACCGCACGATGGCGTCTGCGCACCCTCGCCGCCGCCGCCGGCATTCGCCCCGCGTCGATTCAGGATCTCTACCATGGCGATGGGACGCGGCGACGGCCAGGCTTCACGGTCCCGGCGATCAACGTCCGCGCGATGGCCTACGACACCGACGCGCGCCGTCGTGCGCGCCGCGAAGACAGCTGAACGCCGGCGCGCTTCATTTTCGAAATTCGCGCGGTCAGAGATCGGCTACTACCGAGCAGCGGCCGCACGAATACGCGGCGGTCGTGCTCGGCGCGGCGCTTCGCGAAGGCTTCGACGGGTCCGATCTTCATTCAGGGCGATCACGTTCAGATCAACGCGAAGAAGTACACAGCCGCCGATCGCAGAGAACGGAGCTCGACGCGCTCCGCGCGCTCATCACAGGAAGAGATCGCGGCCGGCTTCTACAACATCGACATCGACACCTCGACGCTGGTGGATCTCGACAAGCCGACGCTCGACGAGCAGCAGGAAGTCAACGTCGACGCTCGCGGCCGACTTCACCGCGTTCATCCGCCAGCACGAGCCGAAGGGCGTGACCATCTCGGTCGGCGGCGAGATCGGCGAGGTCGGCGGCAAGAACTCCGACGTCCACGAGCTGCACGCCTACATGAAGGGCTACCACGCGGCGCTCAAGACAGCGCGGCGCGGATCTGGTCGGGCATCAGCAAGATCAGCGTGCAGACCGGCACGGCGCACGGCGGCTTCGTCAACGCCGACGGCACGGTGCGGACCGACGTGAAGATCGATCTCGCGACGCTCGAGGAGCTGTCACGCGTCGCGCGGCAGGACTACGGACTCGGCCGGCGCGGTGCAGCACGGCGCGTCCACGCTGCCGCCCGATGCGTTCGACGCGTTCCCGCGCGCGGGCGCCTGCGAGATTCACCTCGCGACCGATTTCATGAACATCGTCTACGAGCACGCGCAGTTTCCGGCCGACCTCAAGGCGGAGATGTACGCCTGGGTGCGCGAGCACGCGACCGACGAGCGCAAGCCGAAGGACAGCGAGGAGCAGTTCATCTACCGGGCGCGCAAGAAGGCGCTCGGGCCGTTCAAGCGGCGGCTGTGGGATCTCGGCGAGGACGTGCGCGAGGCGATCGGACAGTCTCTGGAAACCCGGTTCGTGTTCCTGATGAAGCAGCTCGAAGATCGCCGACACCGCGCCGATCGTCGCGCAGTTCGTCACGGCGCCGCCAGATCCCGATCGATCGCGAGGCCGAGATCGTGGCCGCAGGCGAGGTCGCGGCCGAGAAACAGACCGAGGCCTCGAGATCGTTGTGAACGCGTGTGCACGAAATCACGAAACCTGGAACCATGGTTCGACAGCTCACCACAGGCGCTTGCCTGAGCTTGTCGAAGGTGGTTTCGTGGTTCGTGTTTCGTGCTGGTTTCTGGGGCGATGTTCGGCACGGGTGCGTGCACCACTACACGACCACCGGCCTCGGTGCTGAAGGTCGATCCGCCTTCGACCGTCACGATCTCCCACGACGCCTTCCCGGATTCATGGACGCGATGGTCATGCCCTTCGACGTGAAGGGCGACGCGCGCGCCGGAGAAGCTCACGTCGCCGGCGATCGCGTGAAGTTCCGCCTCGCGGTGAAGGGCGCGCGCTCGTGGGTGGACCAGGTCGACGTCATCTCGGCCGCGCCCGTGGACGCGGGTCTGCAGCAGACGCCGGCGGTGCCGGTGCTCGTGCCGGTCGGATCGCCGCTCCCGAACTTCGAGTTGACCGATCAGGACAATCGCCGCGTCGCGCTCTCGTCGCTCCGAGGGAAAGTCGTCGCGGTCACATTTATCTACACGCGCTGCCCGCTGCCGGACTACTGCCCGCGGATGGTCCACAACTTCCGCGACGTCCGCAGACCGTTTCGCCGCGCAGATGGACCACGACCTCGTCCTCCTCACGATCAGCTTCGATCCGAAGTTCGATACGCCCGAGACGCTGGCGCGCTACGCCGCGTCAAGCGCGCGGGCGGACCGGGCTGGCACTTCCTCACCGGTGATCCGGCGGACGTCGAGCGCGTCTGCAACGCGTTCGGGATTCAGTACTGGCCCGAAGAGGGGATGATCACGCACTCGCTGCAGACGGCCGTCATCGATCGCGACGGCCGCCTGGCGGGACGGTCGAAGGAAAGGAATTCACGCCGCAAGCAGCTCGGGGATCTCGTCGAGGCCGTGCTCGACAAGTACGCCATAAGGCACGAAGGACACAGAACGCGAAAGACTTTCGGCCTCGACCTCCTGTCCTCAGTGCCTTCGTGCGTGGAGCGGTTTCTGCGGCGAGCGTGTTGCTACTGCGCCGGCCGTGCGTCGTTCTGCAGCTTCTGCACCTGCGGCAGATCCGCGTCGCGCATTCGCCCAGGCCTTCGCGGCGCGACCGCGCGCCTCGCGCGCGTCGGCGGTCTTGCCCAGGCCGTCGAGCGACGCGGCCAGGCCGAAGATGCGCGCGGCCGCTGCCCGGCTCGCGTCCCAGCGCTCTCGCGATATCGCTTTCTCCGCGCGTCGCGAAGTCGCCGAGCGCCAGCGCGACGTTCGCCCAGCCCTCCGACCACCGGCCGCGGATACGACGGCGGCTCCGTGTAGAGCATCGCCGCTTCGCGATCCGCCGCCTTGCGGAACAGCTCGTAGCCCTTCTTCCGATCGCCGCCGCGCGCCGCGATCGTCGCCTCGAGCTCCTGCGCGCCGATGCCGATCGGCTCCTTCGACGAGGTCACGCCCTCGAGATCCTTGTGCATCTCGGCGAGCGTCGCCTTCGCCTGATCCATCTGACCGGTCGCGGCCTGCGCCAGACCGATCGCCCAATGCCGCCACGCGTTCTGCTCCGGGCTTGTCGTAAGCCGGAATCGTCTTGCCGTCGAGGATCTCGTTCCACCTTCTCGAAGCGGACGACGGTCTTGATCAAGCCGAAGTAGCCCTGGCGCCACGGGCCCGTCTGCATCGTTGCCGCCGCGCTCGCGCGGGTTTTCCTTGAACGTCGAGCAGATCGCTGCACGCGCGTCATCGAATCCTGATAGCGGCCGCCGAGATTCAGCGCGTGAATCAGGAAGTGCACGTTGTGGCCGTGGTGACCGGTCGGGTAGAGCGTGTCGGACGTCGATCCAGTTCAGCTCGTTGTCGGCCGCCGCGGTGAACGCGGAGATCGCTTCCTGGAATCTTGTCGCTCTGCGCGTAGATGTGTCCCGGCATGTGCAGCGCGTGCGGGATGTTGTTCACGAGCTCGGCGTAGCGCGCCGCAGGCGTGCCAGCGCCTTCTCAGGCATCTTGCTGCCTTCGTAGGCGTGAATCAGGTAGTGATGCGCGCCGAAATGCGTGTCGTCTGGCCGCGACCACTTCTTCGAGCAGCGCGGATGCGCTTCCATCGTGTGCGCGCGCGGTTCCTTGCTGACCGGGTCGAAGCCGTTCGTCGATGCGCGAGGCCGAGCATCGACTTCGCGTCGAGATCGTCGGGGTAGGCGGCGACCAGCTTGCGCAGTCCCGCGATGTAGGCCGCGTCGGCGTCGTCCTTGTTCCCCGGCGCGCGGCGCGCCGCCTGCGATTCGATGTAGAGCCGCTCGCGCTCGGTCACCTTGTCGCGCAGCGCCATCGCCTTGGCGATCGCCTCGCGCGCGCGGACCTGCGGATTGACCGCGGCGCCGTTGGTCGTGCGCTGCACCGCATCGCCTGACGCGTCGCCGGCGCCGCGCCGCGGCCGCCGCCGGCGTTCGCGGTGTTGCGCAGCAGCTGGAACGCTGGACGGTAGTCGCTCGCGGCGCTGAGCGCGATGCACCAGTGCGCCATCGCCATGTCGGGATCGAGCTGCGCCGCCTGCGCGCACGAGCGCTCCGACTCCATGAACCAGAACGAATGGATCTGCGAGACGCCCTGCAGGAAGAATTTGCGCGCCTCTTCCGACTTCGTCGTGACCGCGAAAGCGCTTGGTCGAGCCCATGCCGGGCAGCAGCTTCGCCGGCAGGAGCGGCTGCGCGCCGGCCGGCACCACGCACATGTCAGGTTCGCGGCGCGCCTGCGTCTGCTTGCCGGCGGCGTCGAGGATCGGAAGACAGCGTCGCGGCAACCGCGAGAAGAATGGCGGCGAACACGAGTCGTTTCATGGCGCCATCTTAGACAAAGGGCTGGCGGCCCAGGTTTTCACCTGCCGCGCAGCCCGAAGCTCAGACAGACAGCAGATAGCTGACAGCTATCGGCTATCAGCTGTCGGCTATTCTTCCCAGAGCCATCCCGGATAACGGCCGCCGCCGTCGCCCGGCCAGCTGATGAACTTGACACCGGTGCGCTCGTGGACCGGCGCGTTGTTGTCCGCGCGTGTCGAGCCCGCCGTGATCATGAAGCCGATCGGCTGACCGACCGCCGGCACACGGCCGGTGAACGGCGCCCAGTAATCGTTGTAGAACCAGCCGCTCCAGATTTCCGACGGCCGTCCGAGCTGCTTCTCGTTCTGGCAGGGACGCAGACGCTCGCCGCCCGTGCCGTACCACTGACCGTTGATCTTCTGGAAGGCCCAGATCGTCGCTTCCTGAATCGCGCCGCCCATATCGACACCGGGCCAGCTGCAACGGCGCGTGTGATCGATCTTGATCGCGCCGCCGCCGAGCTTCGAGAGACGTGAGCTGCGACGTCACTCGCCCAGTTGCTGATGTTCGGGCTGCCGCCGACGGTAGCGGACCGCGTTCAGGTCGAAGCCATCCGGCGCGGACGGCCGGCTCGGCGGTGTCGGCCTCGGCTCGGGTTCGGAGCCGGCGGCGGCGGCGGAGGCGGCGCCTGCGGCTGCGGACGACGCAGCGTGGTGTTGCCGTGAACCGGACCGAGGCACGTCGTGCCGGAGTAGCTCAGAGGCAGCGTGTAGCCGTTGTCTTCGAGGTTGCCGGTGCCGGTGAGGTCGAACGAGCAGGCCGCCGGGAAAGAGCGAACCGGTGGCGTTGCCGCGGACCGCGACGGTGACGGCGTTGCCGTTGAGCCTGACCCTGACCTGCACCCTGGATCGACACGCCGCCGCCGCAGGTCGCGGGTGAACAGAGCCGCCGATCGAGTTCGCCGTCTGGTCCATCACCTGGAACTGAAAGTTGGTGCACGTGCCGGGATCGGGCATCGCCCGCCGGCGCCGCGTTCGAGGTCCGCACGCCCATCATCGACGCCGCGCCGGACGTCGTGTCTCGCGTTCGTCGTCGGGGCCGTCGGAGCGAGAACGTTGGTCGAATGTTCAAAGCCGCACGCCGCCGTCAGCGTCAGCACGCCAAGCGCCGCGACAAGTGCTTTTACCCTGGTCATTACAAACCTGTCTGGGTGCGCACAATCCCGCGCGGGAAACCGCGAGTTCCGTTTTTCCTAAGAAAAGCGTGAGAGCCGCCTCGACGAGTGCAGGTTACCCGCCGGGTGGTGCTCCTCGTGGCGTATCGGCGCATGCGAGCATCGTGCATTATGCGGGCAGCGGCGATACAGGTTCAGCCTCAGGCGCGTCATGGTCGCACAGGGTGGCGAAGGCCGTTCAGAGTAATCGCGAAGGCCCTCTCTCGGTACTGCGAAAGCGCGAGGTCGCCCCACGGGATCGATCCGCGGTCGAACACCATCGTTTCCAGACACTCCTCGTCGCTGCACAGCTCGCCGCCGATCGCCGTCGCCGGCGTAGACGACGATCACCGGCGCGCGACCCGGATAGGAGTAGATGATTGACGAGCGCGTCGAGGCGGACGTCGAGGCCGCATTCCTCGCGCGCCTCGCGCACCGCCGGCGGCGGTCAGCGTCTCGCCGCGGTCGACGTAACCGCCGGGAAAGACCCACTTGCCGTAGCCGGGCTCGATCGCGCGGCTGCACGAGCACGAGCCCGCCGCTCGCCGTCTCGATGATCGTGCCGACCGCAATCTTGGGGTCGATGTAGAAGACGAAGCCGCAGCGCGGTGCAGACCGGACGCGCTCGGCTCGGTCGCTTTCAGCACCCGCCGCTCGAGCGCGCCGCCGCATCGCGGACAGAATCGGTACTGCGTGCGAGATCGTCGTGCGGGTGCAGTGGCATCGCAATTGCAGGATGGCGCGATGGCAGGATTGTCAGCGATCAGCCTTCCTGCAAGTCACCGCGTTCAGCATCCTGCAATCCCGCCATTTATAATCACCCATGGCGATTCTGAAGGTCGCGCGCATGGGGCATCCCGGTCCTGCGTGCCAGAGGCGCCGGGCGCTCGACAAGGCCGAAATCCAGGAGCGCCACGACTCAGAAGCTCGATCGACGACATGATCCACACGATGGCACGATGTATCACGGCGCTCGGTCTCGCGGCGCCGCAGGTGCACGAGAGCGTGCGTCATGCTTCGTCGCCGCCCTCGATGCCGCCGAGGACGATGACGAGGGGGAGACGGAGACGCTGGCGATCATCAACCCGAGATCTCCGTCATCGGCAGCCGACGTGGTCGACGACTGGGAAGGGATGCCTGAGCATTCCTGACATCCGCGGCCGCGTGCGCGCGCGCGCGGAATCCGTGCGTGCAGGGCCTATGCGATCGGCGTGGCGATCGCATCGAGCTGCGCGCGAGCGAGTTTCCGCGCGCGCGTCATCCAGCACGAGACCGATCATCTCGACGGTATCGCTGTTCGTCGATCGCATGAACGCATCGTTCGAGACGCTGACGCTTTCCTCGACGAATGCTCGCGCTACTGGGCAGAGAAAAGGACTGCGACGCGATCGGTGATCGCGATCGGGTGATCGGCGATTTGATCGCTGAGCTGTCGATCGCCGATCACCTGATCATTCGATCGCCCGATCGACGTTGTTCCAGCCGTCGTTCCGACTGCAGCCGTTCGAGCTCCGACCGCCGAGTGATCGGCGAACTGCATCGCGCCGGCGATGGCGCGGTGGCCGGCGACGTCCGCGATCGCGCGGTGCATCAGCTGGCAGATCGCGGCGGTACGACGGATGACCCTGCGGCGCGGTGCGCAGCTCGATGACGTGCATCGCCTCGCGCGCGTTCATGTCCATGTAGAAGCGGACGCGATACGCCATGACGACCGCGTACGGCGCGCATCGTCGGCAGACCGCGTGCGCCGCAGCTGCTCGTAGAGATCCGCCGACTGCTCCATCACCGCGCGCCAGTCGTGCGAGCGCGCCGGCTTCCTCGATCGCCGCCGGCTCGACGTAGCCGTGCCGCGTGCTGAGCGGCTGCCATTCGAGCGTCAGCAGGCGATGACGCTGCAGATCGCGGAACGCGCCGTAGTCGGCGAGGACGTCGAAGCGGTAGCTGCGTGCGTTCGAAGCGCGCGGCCGGGTTTGTGGCGGCGGTTGGCGCGGCTGCCGACGTAGGCGCGGAGGAGCGCCGCGCCGATCGTCGGCGGTCATGCCGGCGGGCGATCGCGAGGCAGTTGATCGTCGGGCAGCGCGGACGCGGCGTAGAGCGCCGGCGGCGACGACCTTCAGTCTCGCCGTCGGGATCGAAGTCGGTGAGCGTGACTTCGTCGCGCGGCTCGGCCGCGACGTCGTCGACGAACGGACGCGCCACGGCGTCGAACTCGCGGCGTGTCGTCGGCGAAATACTCGATCCACCGGCCGCCGCGATCCGGCTGATCGACGCGTGCGAGAAACGCCGGGATCACCTTGCGCAGCTCGGTCAGCATCTGCTGCGCGCGTGTCGCGGACTTCGGCGAGCGGATGCGCGAACATCCGCAGCAGCAGCGCCTCGAACGCCTGGCCGGTGCCGAACAGGCCGACGTTGGACGTCGTCGCCGCCGGCAGCAGCCCGCGCAGCGTGTCGAGCGCCTTGGCGCGAATCACCGACTTGTAGACGCCGTCGGAATCGTCCGGCGACTTCGGATACCTCGGCGCGGAAGTGCGCCTCCATCGCCGGGATCCAGCGCGCGTAGGTCTCGAACGCGGCGATCGAGCGTGCGGACGAAGCGCGTCGCGCAGCGGCGACCGATCGAGTTCCGCGGGGACGTGATACTTCCAGCGCCCGTTCGGACGGTCGGTATGCGGCACGTAGCGCGTCGACTGTTCGAGATACGCCATCAGGCGTCCCCACTCGAGCACTTTCGTCAGCGACGTTCGAGACGCCTTCGCAGGCGACGTGCGCGCCGCCGAGCTGCGCCACCGAATCGTCGCCATACTCGCTGAGCACGCGCGCGTAGAGCTTGTCGGCGCGCGCGGTGCCGACCGTGCTCGTGTGCGGCGGTGCCGGCGTCGGCCGACGTCGCCGCGGAACTCGTCGAGGAACAGCCGCCGGACCGATTTCGCGGAGCGCGAGTAGCGCGCGAACAGCGCGCCCTTCACCGTCTCCGGCAGGTTCGTCAGCGCGAACACCGGCCGATCGGTGTTGGTGAAGTGCGGCGCGAGCGCGCGGCTTTCGTCGGGTGTGAAGACTTCCAGCGTCAGCGGTCCGGACGTCCACGGTGGTCGGGTATTCTACCGCGCATGCCGAATCGATGCTGCCTATCGCCATCGCCTCGCGGTCCGGTTCCGCGATTGCGATGCGATGGGGCACGTCAATCACGCCGTCTACTTCACATATCTCGAGCAGTGCCGCCTCACGTTCTGGCGCGAGCTGACTGGCGGCCCGACACCGCACACGCGCGTGATCGTCGCGCGCGCCGAATGCGACTACCGCGCGCCGGCGCATTTCGGCGACGAACTGGAGATCCGCCTGTCGATCGGCGATCTCGGCCGGACGAGCTTCGGGCTGATCTATGAGATCGTCAACGCGGCCACCGATCAGGAAGCTCGCGGACGGCAAGACGGTCCTGGTCTGTTACGACTACGCCGCCAACAAACCGGTTCCGCTGCCAGACGCCACCCGAGCGCTGCTCGAGAAACTGAAGTGAGTGAGGGACGGAGGAGGGACGAAGGAGGGACGGAGGAGGGACGGAGGAGGGACGGAGGAGGGACGGAGAGGGACGGGAGGAGGGACGGAGGAGGGGACGGAGGAGGGACGGAGGAGGGGACGGAAGCGGAGGGACGGAGGAGGGACGGAGGAGGGGACGGAGGAGGGACGGGAGGAGGGAGGGACGGAGGGAGGGACGGAGGAGGAACGGAGGCGACGGACGGGACGAGGAGGCGAGAGGACGGGGCGAGAGCTCGTGTCAGGCGAGCGCTGTCGAGAGCACGGGATCCGTCGACGCATCTTGGGCAAGAGATTCTCTGGACTCACACGTTGCTGGATCAACTCCGCGTCGGTCAGCGGCTCGTTGCAGATTGCGCGGTAGGCCATCTGGCGCTCCTCGGCGTTTGCACCCAACCCCTATAGAGATCGTGGTGCACGATCCATTGGCATGGCTCGCCGAGCGCGTAGGTGCGGTAGGTTGACCACCGATAGTCCTCTGGCCGGCCGACGAGTTTGGCGCGAACCGGATTCAGTTCGATGTATCGGAGGCATGTCATCCAGTAATGGTCGTCGCCAATAGGAATCCCTCGATATCGGCCTGTCCACAGCGTGCCGATCCGACCGTAACTTGTGGTTGTAGTAAAGCGTGTAGCGAATGCCGAGCCCCTCGCATCGCTCTCGCCAAGACCTGGTCGCCGCTCGGCGTCACGAGGAGATGGTAGTGATTCGTCATGAGCGCAAACACGTGCACCGCCACACCATATCGCGCAGTTGCCATGTCAAGGCATGCCAAGAACATGCGGCGATCGCCATCGTCGCGAAAAATCGCCTCGCGATTGATCCCGCGATGCATCACGTGAACGCTGCAACCTGGGGAAATGCATCCGCGCGCGTCGAGCCATATCGTCATGAGCCGGTGCAAATCTCGATCTCGTGATCGGCCGACCGAAACATCGAATGTTCTCGAAGACGGTGCTGTGATGTTGTCCCGAACGCTGCAGAATCTGCCTCTGCAAATCCGGCTCCACCTCGCAAAAATCAACACCCATCACCCCGATGCGAATCGATCGGGAATTCCCGGAATCACCGGCGGAGAGGAGGAGGGGACGGAGGAGGAGGACGGAGGAGGGACGGAGGAGGGACGGAAGGAGGGACGGAGGAAGGGACGAAGGAGGGACGGAGAGGGGACGAGGAGGGACGGAGGGACGGAGGAGGGACGGAGGAGGGACGGAGGAGGGACGGAGATAGAATCGACCTATGGTCTACATCTTCGGCAAGGACACTTGACCGCATACGCAAGCCGCCCGTGACGATTACCAAAGGCGGCATGTCGAGCGTCGAGTACATCAACGTCAAGAAGAACGCCGCCGAACTGACGCGGATGCTCGAGTTCAGCAAGGGGCGGCGCGCCGTGCCGGTGATCGTCGACGACGGCGAGGTGACGATCGGATTCGGCGGCACCTGAGGCGTCTGACGGCCGCGGTCCGCGGCCAATTCACGGAGTTTTTCGCCAGAATTTGACTGCTTTGTGAAAGTGTTCACACAATGTGAACACATCCATGGCTGCCGTCGCCGCCCGCGCCGCCGCGCGACCATGATCGAGCTCGCCGGCGTCACCAAACAGTTCGCCGGGAAACGCGACGTCGTCGCTCTCGACGCCATCAGCCTCTCCATCCCGCGCGGCGAGATGGTCTCGATCATCGGCCCCTCCGGCTCCGGCAAGTCGACGCTCCTCAATCTCGTCGGCGGACTCGATCGCCCGACCGCCGGCGAGGTGCGCATCGACGGCGAAGCGCTTGGCGGCCTGTCCGACGACGCGTTGACCCGCGTGCGCCGCGACAAGATCGGCTTCATCTTCCAGTTCTTCAACCTGCTGCCGACGCTCTCCTGTCTCGAGAACGTCGGCCTGCCGCTGCATCTCCGCGGCTGGCCGCGAAAGAAAGTCGACGATCGGGCCCGCGAGCTCCTGACCCTGGTCCAGCTCGCGCACCGCATGGATCATCTGCCGGACGAGCTCTCCGGCGGCGAGCGCCAGCGCGTCGCCATTGCCCGCGCGCTCTCGATCTACCCGCCTATCCTCCTCGCCGACGAACCGACCGGCAATCTCGACACGCGGACCGGCCACGAGATCCTCGCGCTCATCCGCGACCTCCACCATCGACTGCAGTCCACGGTCGTCATCGTCACCCACGACATGAGCGTCGCCGAGAGCTGCGAGCGCACCATCGCCCTCCGCGACGGCCGCATCGTCGAAGACATCCGGCGACGCGCCGCGCCGCCAGTGCCGGAGGCCGCAGGTCGATGATGCTCCTGAGACTCATCTCCTGGCCGTATCCTCCGCCGGCACGTGCTGCGGACGCTGCTGACGACCGCGGGGATCGTCCTCGGCGTGGCCGTGTTCGTCGGCATGCACACCGCGAATCAGAGCGTGCTGTTCGCGTTCGCGCGGACCGTCGATCGCATCGCCGGCAAGACCGAACTCGAAGTGACGGCCGGCGAGCCGGGATTCGACGAGGGCATTCTCGAAAGAGTCCAGGGCGCCGCGACGGTGCAGCGTGGCCGTGCCGGTGATCGAGGCGATCGCCGACACCAAACAGATCGAGGGCGGCGGCCAGGGCAACCTGCTCGTCCTCGGCATCGACATGACCGGCGATCGCAGCCTGCGCGACTACGATCTCGAGAGCGGCGACGAGGCGGTCATCGACGATCCGCTGGTGTTTCTCGCGCAGCCCGACTCGATCATCCTGTCGAAGGAATTCGCCGACCGCAATCACGTCGCGGTGGGACGGCGGCTGACGCTCGGCACGGCCCAGGGCGACAAGCCGTTCACGATCCGCGGGATCATGAAGTCGACCGGCCTGGCGAGCGCGCATCGGCGGCAACCTCGCGATCATGGACATCTACGCCGCGCAGAAGATGTTCGGGCGCGGGCGGACGTTCGATCGGATCGATCTCGCGTCCAGGCCGGGACACACCATCGCCGAGACGAAGCGCGAGCTGACGGCGCTGCTCGGTCCCGGATTCCAGGTCGATCCGCCATCGGGCCGCGGCCAGCAGTTCGAGGCGATGCTCGCCGCCTACTCGATGATGGTCAACATCTCGAGCGCGTTCGCGCTCTTCATCGGGATGTTCATCATCTACAACTCGTTCGCGATCGCGCGTCACGCAGCGGCGTTCCGAAATCGGCATCCTGCGCGCGCTCGGCGCGACGCGGCGTCAGATCCGCGCGCTGTTCCTCGGCGAGAGCGCGGTCACCGGACTCATCGGATCGATCGGCGGCCTGATCTTCGGCGTGCTGATCGCCAGCGGCATCGCGGCGTCGATCGGCACGCTCATCACCGACGTCTACGGCGTCGCACAGCATACGGACGAAATCGCCAGGAACCCGCGCCTGCTCGCGCTCGCGCTCGGCATCGGCGTCGCGACGAGCCTCGGTCGCGGCCTGGATTCCGGCGGCGCAACGCCGCGCGCGTCGATCCGGTGCAGGCGCTGCAGAAAGGCAAGTATCAGGTCCTGTCGGCCGGAGAGAACCGGCTGCGCGCCGTCCTGGCGGTGATTCTCGGCATCGTCTCCGTCATCTGCCTGGCCGTCGGCGGATCGCGTCCCGTCTTCTACGCCGGCTACGCCATGGCCATCGTCGTGGCGCTGCTCCTCACCCCGCTGCTGTCGCTCGCACTCGCCAGGGGCTGCGGCCGATCCTCAGCGGATCCGTCCGGTCGAAGGCGCGCTGGCGGCGGACAGCCTGATTCAGGCGCCGCGGCGCACGTCGGCGAGCGTCGCCGCGCTGATGCTGTCGCTCGCGCTCGTCGTCGCGTTCGGCGGCATGGCGCGCGCCAGCTACGAGTCGATCACCGACTGGATGAACGCCGCGCTCAACCCGGATCTGTTCGTCATCCCTCGCAGAATCTCGTCATCCGGACGATGAGGTTTCCCGAAGGAGATGGCGGCGCAGATCGCCGCGGTGCCGGGCGTCGAGCGCGTGCAGATGGTCCGCGACGCGCGCATCGTCTTTCGCGGGACGCCGGTGATGCTGGTGGCGGTGGAAGTCAAGAGCCTCGCCGAGACGATTCATCGCGTCCCGGTGGCCGGCGACGAGCGCGACATGTATCGCCGCGTCGGCGCGGGCGAGGCGCTGATGGTGTCGGACAACCTCGCGCAGCTGCAGAAGCTGCATCTCGGCGACATCCTCGAGATCGCCGCGCCGGCCGGCCTGATTCGTCTGCCGATCGCCGGCATCATCGTCGACTACTCGGATCAACTCGGCACGGTGTTCATGGATCGATCGCTGTTCATCCGCTACTGGAACGACGACACCGTCAACGTCTTCCGTGTCTATGCGCAGCCGGGTGCGCAGGTCCTCGGATGTCCGGCAGCGGATTTTCGAGCGGTTTGCCGGCCAGCGACAGCTGTTCGTGCTCACCAACGGCGAGCTCAAGCGCTACATCCTGAAGATCACCGATCAGTGGTTCGGGCTGACGTCGGTGCAGATCGCGGTGGCCGTCCTGGTCGCGATTCTCGGGATCGTCAACACGCTGACCGTGTCGATCACGGATCGGCGCCGCGAGCTCGGCGTGCTGCAGGCGGTCGGCGGCCTGCACGGACAGATCCGGCGGACGATCTGGATCGAGGCGCTCAGCATCGGCACGCTCGGCCTGGCGCTCGGCTACGTCCTCGGCGCGATCAACCTCTATTACATTCTCCAGGTCGTTCGTCAGGACATCGCCGGCCTGCGGCTCGATTACGCGTTTCCGTATGGCACCGTGCTCGCGCTCGTGCCGACGATTCTCGGCGCCGCGTTCGTCGCCGCGCTGTGGCCCGCGGAGTCGGCGGTCCACGGCTCGCTGGTTGAAGCGTTGGAATATGAGTAAGAAAAGGACGCGCAGCGCCCGCGAGCAGAGTGTAGGGCGGCCCTTTCAGGGCCGCCACGAGGATTTCTTTGCTGCTTGCGATCGCTGTCCTGTCGGTCGCGCTGCTGGTCTCGATCGGCGCGGAGGATCCGCGCGCGATCGTCGAAGAGGTCCAGAAGCGCACCGCGGCGAAGTCGCACCGCTACGAAGGACTGCTGCAGGTATTCGACGCGAAGGGGACGATCGCCGACAAGCGGTGGACGTTCGAGCGGCTCGGGTCGCATGGCAGCAGCAAGGCGATCCTGCGCTTCACCGCCCCCGCCGAAGTGAAAGGCGTCGCGCTGCTGGTCGTGAACCATCCCGATCGCGCCTCCGACCAGTGGATGTGGACGCCGCGCGATCGAAGCGCGATCGCCGCACATCGCGCTGCAGGATCGATCGACGCGGTTCTTCGGCACCGACTTCAGCTTCGAGGATCTCGAGGAGCGCGACGTCGACCAGTTCGACTACGCGCTGGAGGGCGACGACCCGATCGACGGCGCCGCGTGCTGGCGCGTCTGCGCTCGACGCCGAAAGAATCGAAGTCGTCGGCATAACGAAGTCGCTGGTGTGGATTCGCAAGCGACCGCTACACGTCTCGAGCGGCTCGAGAACTACATCAACGACAAGCGTCGCGCGCAGGCTGACCTACAGCGACTATCAGAACGTGCAGGATATCTGGACGGCGCGGCAGCTCGAGATGACCGATCTGCGGCGCAACAGCCGCACGCGTCTGACGCCTCGACAAGCTCGCCTACAACGTCCCGCTGCGCGAGGAAGATTTCACGCGCTGCCGGCGCTGCGTCGCCAGTAAGCGGCCGCGTGGCGTGTCTGTTCGGAACTCCTACCGGGCCGTCTCGCTCCACCCCACCGCGCAGGCGTGCGCGGTGGGGACCCCGGCGTTGGAGGGGCCCGACAATCGCGGTCGAAGGCCGGTGTAGATGCGCGCGCGTCTGATCGCGTCGATCCTCGTCGGCGCGCTCGTGCACCGGATCGACGGCCCACGTCTCGGGACAATCGCTCACGCAGCGCGGATTCGTCGACGGCTCGCTGTTTCTCTATCCGCAGACCTGCCGCCAACGACGACGTCCGCGTCGTCGGTGATGGCCTGGCTCGTGAGGAAATCGTCTTCTGCCGGTGGTGTGGATCCAGTTTGCGGGCGGTCCTCGACGTCCGCGCGAACTCGCACGGGCTGGTGGACGACAGCTGGCAGCTCGATTTCAGCGATCGCACGCGGCTGCGTCCGCGCCTGTCGGTCCGGCGTCTCAGCGCGACGGTGCATCGCGGTCGGTTCACGCTCGATGCCGGCAAGCAGTTCATCCGCTGGGGCAAGACCGACATCGTCACGCCGACCGACCGTTTCGCGCCGCGCGATTTCATGACGGTCGTCACTACCGAGTTCATCGCCGTCACCGGCGTGCGCGGCACGGTGACCGCGAGGCGGGATACGCCCGAGGGAGGTGGGTGCCGCGCTTGACGCCGAGCCGTCTGCCGCTCGTCGATCAACGGTGGACGCCCGTGCCGGCGAGCGCGGCCGGCATTCCGATCGTCGAGGCGGCGGCGCCGCTGCCGGACGGCGCGCAGTCCGGCGTGCGCTGGAGTCATCTTGGCGGCAGGTTCGAGTTCGCGGCCTCGTTCTTCGACGGCTTCAACCATCTGCCGACGATCGCGTCGGACGTTCGACGCAATCCGCCCGCGATCACGCTGACGCGGATCTATCCGGCGATTCGCACCTACGGCCTGGATGCGGCGATGCCGACGAAATGGTTCACCATCAAAGGCGAGACGGCATACTTCACGACGCCGGCGCCGGACGCGGACGAGTATGTGCTGTACGTGGTGCAACTCGAACGTCAGAGCGGCGAATGGGTCTCGTCGGCGGCTATGCCGGCGAAGCGGTGACGGCGCGTCGTGCGCTCCTGAATTTCGCGCCGGATCGCGGCCTGTCACGCTCGATCGTCGCGCGTGCCTCGTACACGATCGATCCCAACCGCGGCGTCGCGTTCGAGACCGCGGTGCGCCAGTCCGGCGACGGCGTCTACGCGAGGGCGGATACTCACAGGCGCGCGGGCAACACTGGCGGGCGACGGTGGGCGGTGTCCTGATCGCCGGCGACGAGCGCGATTTTCTCGGCCAAGCACCACCGGAACTCTCACGCGACGGTCTCGCTCCGCTATAGTTTTTGAGCACGAAGCCACCGCGACCACGTTGCGGAATGAGCTTCCACCACGGAGGACACCGAGGACGCGGAGGGATTCCTTGTATGCTCTGTGTCCTCCGTGTCCTCAGTGGTGGAGAGTTGATTCGAATCGCTCGCTAACGTTCGAACGTGGAGGGCACGACAGAACTCATGTTCGATCCGCTGCTGTTGATCGCACACAACCCGAGCCCGATGACCGGCGCGGGCAACAACACGTTTCTCGTCGCCGGCGAGAACGGGCTGGCGGCGCTCATCGATGCGGGTTGGCGACGCGCGCCATCTCGACGCGATCGATGCGGCGCTCGAGGAACGACACGCGCGTCTCGGTCGGGTGCTCGTGACGCACGGACATCCGGATCACGCGTCAGGTGCGCCAGCGCTCGCGGCCGCGCATGCTCATGCGACGTTCTTCAAGACGCCGTGGCCGGGGCAGGACGAACAGTACGCGGTCGTGTGGCAGCCGATCATCGACGGCGACGTCGTGAGCGCCGGCGACGAACAGCTGACCGCGGTCGCGACGCCGGGCCATTCGCCGGATCATCTGGCGTTCTGGCACGAGCCGAGCCGGACGATCTTCACCGGCGATCTCGTGGTGCTCGGCAGCAGCGTCATGATCCACTCGAGCCGCGGCGGCAACCTGCGCGACTACATGGCGTCGCTCGAACGCGTGCTGGCGCTAGGCCGCGGCGCCCGTTGCCGGCGCACGGCCCGATCGTCGAGGATCCGCATGCGCTGCTGAAGAGTTATCTCGATCACCGCCGCTTCCGCGAGCGCCAGGTGATCGCGGCGCTGCGCGCGGGCCATTCCGACGTGCCGGCGATCGCCGAATCCATCTATGATGGTCTCGACCCGGCGCTGATGCCGGCCGCCCGCGAAAACGTGCGCGCCCACCTGGAGAAGCTCAAAGACGACGGCCTTGCCACGGACGAGGCCGGCCGATGGAGACTATAGCCACCATGGACAACGTGATCGACTTCATCAACGTCAACCGCGATCGCTAGTCTCGACGAGCTCAAGGCGCTGCTCGCGATCCCGAGCATCAGCGCGCTGCCGCGAGCATGCCGCCGACGTGAGGCGCTGCGCCGACTGGTGCGCCGACGAGATGCGGCGCATCGGCCTGGACAACGTCCGGCTGATCGACACGCCCGGCAATCCGGTGGTCTACGGCGACTGGCTCGGCGCCGCGGGCGCGCCGACGATCCTCTTCTACGGCCACTACGACGTGCAGCCGGTGGACCCGCTCGAGCTGTGGGAGTCGCCGCCGTTCGAAGCGACGATTCGCGACGGCGAGATCTACGCCCGCGGCTCGGCCGACGACAAGGGACAGGTCTTCATGCACTTCAAGGCGATCGAGGCGCACCTGAAGCAGAACGGCCGCCTGCCGGTGAACATCAAGATCATCCTCGAAGGCGAAGAGGAAGTCGGCAGCGAGCATCTCGACGACTTCGTCCGCGCGCACAAGGGCGAGCTTGGCGCCGACGTCGTGCGTCATCTCCGACTCGGGGATGTTCGACCGCGGCGTGCCGTCGATGTGCTACGGGCTGCGCGGCCTGGTGTATTTCCAGATCGACCTGCGCGGCAGCAGGACCGACCTGCACTCCGGCTCGTTCGGCGGCGCCGTCGCGAACCCGGCGATGGTCCTCGCACAGATGCTGGCGCAGATGAAGGATCGCGGCGGCCGGATCAAGATTCCCGGGTTCTACGACGATGTGGTGGCGCTGACCGACGAAGAACGGACGGCGTGGGCGACGCTGCCGTTCAACGAGAAGAAATACAAGAAGGAGTTCGGCATCCCGAAGCTGTTCGGCGAGACCGGCTACACGACGCTCGAGCGTACCTGGGCGCGGCCGACGTTCGAGATCAACGGGCTGCTCTCGGGGTTCACCGGCGAGGGGGCGAAGACAGTCCTGCCGGCGGTCGCGATGGCCAAGGTCAGCATGCGGCTGGTGCCGAATCAACTGCCCGACAAGATCGCGAAGCTGTTCGAAGACCACGTGACCAAGATCGCGCCGAAGACCGTCGAGCTGAAAGTCACGCGGATGCACGGCGGCAAACCGTGGATGACGTCGTACGACAACCCGTTCGTGCAGGCGGCGGCGCGCGCGATCGAGCGCGGCTTCGGCAAGCCGCCGGTCCTGACCCGCGAAGGCGGATCGATTCCGGTCGTGTCGACGTTCCAGGAGGAGCTCGGGCTGCCGTCGGTGCTGTTCGGCGTCGGCCTGCCGGATGAGAACGCGCACGCGCCGAACGAGAAGCTCGACGTCGGCAACTTCCACAACGGCATCATCGCCTCGTCGATCCTCTACGAGGAGATCGCGTCAATCGGCGCGCCGGCGTAGTGTCACGACTCGACCGACTGCTGGAGGCGCTGCAGAAATTCTACGGTCGCGCTGCCCCGGCCGCCGCGCGACCCGTTCACGCTGTTCGTGTGGGAAGTGCTGTCGATGCACTCGACGCCGCAGAAGCGCGACGCCGCGCTCGGCGCGCTCAAGCGGATTCCGGCGCTGACGCCGGATGCGATGTGGCGCGCGCCGAAGAAAAGCTGGAAGACAGCGTCAAGCTCGCCGGGCCGTACAACGAGCAGCGCCTCAACGCGCTCCGCACTGGCGTCGATATGTTCCGGCGCGCGCCGAAGCTGCCGGCGATCATCCGCGGGCCGATCACGGCGGCGCGGCGCGCCCTGAAAGGGCTGCCGCAGATGGGTGAGGGCGGCGCCTACCGGATGCTGCTTCGCCGCGGATCAGCCGGTGCTGCCGGTGGATGCCCGCGTCAGCCGCGTGGCGCGGCGGCTCGGCTACGGCGAGGCGCGCGAGGACTTCACGAAGACCGCGCGCTCGGTGCGCGAGGCGGTCGCGAAGGAACTGCCGCCGGACATCGACGCGTACCGCCGTGCCTTCCTCTACCTCTCGCATCACGGCACCGCCACCTGCACAGAAGCGGATCCGCACTGCACCGTGTGTCCATTGCTCGCTGATTGTCCCGAGGGTCAGCGCCGGGTCGCGCTGAATTGCAGATTTCAGATTGCAGATTTCAGATTGATTGCCGATTGCTGGATTTTAATCTGCACTCTGAAATCTGAAATCTGAACTAATCTCAGTTCAGCGAAGCCACCCGCCGCCGCAGCGTCTTCACGTGCTCCCAGATCTGCGCCTGCTCGTCGCGATCGTCTTCGTCGAGGTCGGCCTTCGCCGCGAGCTGCAGGTAGGTCTGCAGGTCGCGCAGCGCCGCCGGGAAGTCCTTCGCTGATACGCGAGCAGGCCGCGATCGCGCAGCTCGGTGAGCGCCGACGGATTCACCGCCAGCAGCAGCTCGGTGACGTCGCGGGCCTGCGGGAACGAGTGCATGTTCACGTAGGTGCGCTTCAGGTTGAGCAGCATGCGCGCGAGGATCTGCGGCTTGGTGGCGTGCCGGAGCAGATGCCGCTCGAATCCGTCGCCGTCGTCGCTTGCCGTGGCGCCGCAACAGCTCGCGGCAGGCGTCCTCGCTGGAGCAGCGCGCCGCCGTGATAGGCGTCGATGATCAGGTCCTCCGAGTACTGCAGCCCGCGCCGGCCGGACAGCGCAGCAGGAAGTGTCCGGGAAAGTTGATCCCTTCGACGTGAAGCCCGGCGCGGCGCGCCACCTCCATGTAGAGCAGGGCGAGCGTAATCGGAATGCCGGTGCGGCGATCGAGGACTTCGTTCAGAAAACTGTTCCGGCGGATCCTCGTAGTGGACCTCGTTGCCGACGAAGCGCAGCTCGCCGAACAGGTAGTCGTTCAACGCCAGCACCCGCGCGTAGCGATCGGGATCGACGCGCGCCGGCGTGTCGTGCGGCACGAGCGGCGCCGCCGCCACGCGCAGCTGTGCCTCGCGGCCGAGCGCGTCGAGCTGATCCAGATACGGTCCGGCGTCGAGCCGTGGATGTTCGACCCGTGCGATCATCAGCGCCGCGATCGCCAGATCGGGATCGGGGCTGAGCGCGGCGTGCGTGAAGGCGTGCACGAGCTGGGGTCGAATCACCAAACCAGTATTCAGCGTCCGGAAAAGCTGAAAGCGACAGCGGTGAGGTTGCGATACCCTACAGCCGGCCTCTCCGCGCTCCACGGTGTTCAGCTCACACAGGAGAAAACCGATGCCGCATCCCAATGCCCTTGTCATAGAGCGATTGTTCGCCGCGCTCAATCAACACGACGCCACCGCGATGGCCGCGTGCTATCGCGAGGGCAAGGTCATCTTTCACGACATCGCGTTTCACTTCGAAGAGAAGCCCGGTATCCACGACATGTGGCGGATGATCTCGCGAAGGAGAAAGCTGCATCCAGGCGACCGTGAAGGCCATCGATGCTACCGATCGGACGGGCGAAGCGCGCATCGTCGACACGTACCAGTTCGGACGAGATTCAAGGAAAGGCAAGAAGGGATGTCTCTGTCGTGAACGAAATCACGTCGCGATTTCGTTTTCGCGATGGACTGATCGAAGAGCACATCGACGATTGCGATCCGCGTGTCTGGGCGCAGATGGCGCTCGGAGGTCCGCTTGGCTGGATTGCCGGACGGATCCGCTGGCTGCGCGCGAAGTCGGCAACCCGGAAGTTGGAAGCGTTCCTCCACGAGCATCCGGTGCCCGCCTCACGACCCTCGTCGCAGATGCACGGACCGCGCTAGACCGGAGAAAAAGAAGGGCGGGGCACCGGCCCCGCCCAACGAATGCCTGCGGCTGATACCCGGCAGCCGACAGCTCTCAGCTGTTAGCTATCAGCTTTCAGCAGTCAGCTGTTTCCGATCTCTACCAGTTCACCTTCACGCCGAACCGGACGACGCGCGGCGCCAGAATCGCCTGAATCTGGTTCGCGTTCGCCGCGTTCTGCGTGCCGCGGATCGCCTGAATCGTGTTGAAGTTCGACAGGTTGAACACGTCGAGCGACGGGATGAAGCGGATGTTGTTCGCCCTGATCGGCCGCTCGACGTGGAAGTCGAGATTCTGGTAGTTCGGCAGCCGTTCCTCGCCGATCGGATCCAGCACGACGAAGACGGTGTTGCCGCCGTTGTTGCGGCTCGGCGTCAGAACGCCCTGCTCGAACGGATAGCCCTGGCGGGCGTTGTAGAACGCCGAGACGTTGATCGCGAACGGCAGCTCGTACAGACCGCTCATCTTGAAGAGCCACTTCGCGTTCACGAACACGTTGCCGACGCCGCTGCCGGCCGTCAGGTAGTCACTGGAAGCCGTTGCGCACTGCACGGTTCGTCGGGTCCTCCGAGATGTCGTTCGCGCCCGCGGTGCCGCTCGACATGTTGTTGCTGCCCGGGAAGTCGTTGTAGTTGTACGTCGCGCTGTTGAACGAGAAGCTCGTGTTCATCAGCCAGTGGTTCGACATGCGCTTGCGGCCGGTGACCTCGAACCCGTTATAGGTCCGGTTGTATCCGGGCACGTTGATGCGCTGCTGGAGCGTCGGCTGCTGGAACGACGGCTCGAAGTAGGTCACGGTCGGGCAGGTCGCCGCCTCCGTTCGGTTGTCGGCGCCCGGGCAGGTGCTCGCCGCCGGCGTGAACGTCCGCGCCACCCAGTCAGCGGTCGAGATCCCGACACGGTCCTCGTAGTTGAAGTTGCCGTACCGCCGCCAGATGTAGCTCGCGCCGACCGCGAATCCCCCACCGACCTCCCGGTCGAGGCCGACGATGAACTCGTCGGTCGTGTCGTCCTTCAGGTTCGGATCGACGGAGTTGGACGATGTGGTGGCGCCAGGGTTTGTCGCCGACCAGTTGCCGGCCACCAGGGCCAGCGGGTTCGGGCCGAGCGTGATCTCGCCGGCGTCCGCGGACTTGTTCTTGTTCGCGTCGATCCACGGATAGCGGATCGCCGTCTGCGACACTGGGTTGATCGTGCCGGAGATGGCCCCGTTGCCGACCTGACCGTGCATCGCGCGTAGTTCGGCGCGCGCCACCGTCTTGCTGTTGCCCGTCGAGATCGTAGGTGAACCCGAGGCGCGGCGAGAAGGTGTTGAACACCACACCCGGATCGGCGCCCGGGAAGTCGATCGCGGGCAGCCACGGACCGCCGAGCGGATTGGCCGACGATGCTGGCCGCGAGCGCCTGATCGTGAATGCGGTCGAACCTCACGCCGAGCTGCGTCGTCAAGCGGCCGAGCGTGTACGTGTCCTGCACGTAGGCGGCGACGTTCAGCAGGTCGTAGACGGAGTTGCCGTCGCGATACAAATCGACCTGGCATCCGGTGGACGCCAGCGAGCAGTCGTTGTCGACGCTGTTCGGGAAGCGGACGCGCGCGAATCCGCCCATGTGCGCCAGCGACGTCGTGTTCGAGTCGCGCCAGTAGCCGCCGAACTTGCAGCGCGTGATCGCCGCCAGGCCAGCGCCGGGCATGAAGTAGTTCGAGTTGAACGTCAGACTGTTCACCGGCCGGATGAACACCTGCTGATTCGCCGACCGGCCGTTCAGACCGGTAGAGACGATGATCGACGGCTGAACGTCGACCAGTTCGGGCGAGTGGACGTCGAGCACGAAGTTGTTGCCGACGTGCGCGCACTGCAGATCGACCAGCAGACGATCGCTCACGACCCACTGGTCGCCGAACTTGTAGGTCGGGTTCGGACCGGTGTTCCACCAGTGCTTGCCGAACGACGCTGGCACCGCGCCCTGCGGCGTGGTCGTCTCGATCGGGTTGAGGTCCGAGGCGCCGCGCGCGTTGCGCTCCTTCTTCGCGAAGTTGTTGAAGAGCGACAGCTTGTTGCCTTGAAGAGCTGCACTTCGCCTTTCAGGTTGGTGGTCTGCAGCAGCGTCGAGGTCGGTGTTCAGGCAGCCGTTGATGTCGTCGATCGACGTGCGTGAGCGCAAACGAGCGTGTGTCTTGCAGCGACTGGCAGACGGTCGGTCGGCTGGTAGAAGCCGAGCACGCCGACGTCGATGTCCTGCTTGCCGAAGCTGCCCCAGATCCAGGCGCGCCCCTTCTTCAGCGGTCCGCCCGCCTCGATGCCGTAGTCCTGGATGTTCTGGATCGGATTGCCGGAGCGTGGCGCCCTGCGCGCGCAGCGTCGGTCGAGGTTGTTCGACTCGAAGCTGTCGTCGGTCACGTAGAAGCGCGACGATCCCCTGAAGCGGTCGCTGCCGCTCTTGGTGACCAGGTTGATGCCGACGCCGCCGGTCTGCTGCGTCACGTCGACGCCGCCGGTGTTGATCGTCATCTCCTCGAACGCGTCGAAGTCGTAGTAGCTCGGCGACGCGCCGGTCGCCGACATGTCGGTGATGTCGACGCCGTCGAGCGACCACTTGTTGTTGGTCGGGTTGCCGCCGCGCGACACGTAGTTGGACTGCTGGCCCGACATGTTGCCGCCGACGTTCTCGCGGTCCATGGCGATGCCGGCGGTCTGCTGCAGGATGACCCACGGATCGCGCGCCGACGGAATGCTCTGCAGCAGCTCGTTGGTGAACGTCTGCTTGGTGCCGGTCTCCTTGCGTGTCGACGATCGGGCTCTCGCCGGTGACGGTGACGGTTTCCTGCACCGTCGAGATGCCCATCTGCGCGTTGACCTGCGCGCTGAAGCCGACCGTCACCTGGATGCCCTCGTTGACGACCGTCTTGAAGCCGGCGAGCTCGAACTTCACCGCATAAGTGCCGATCTTCGAGACGCGGAAACTGATAGGTTCCCGTTTCGCTCGGTGATGGCGGTGAGCGGCTGGAGCAGCGTTGGGGCCGGTCAGCGTGACCGTGACGCCGGGCAGGACGCGCGCCCGACTGGTCGGTCACCTTGCCGAAGATTTCGCCGGTCTGCTGCTGGGCAGCTGCGCCAGCGCGCTCGCGGCAAACAATCGCCACTAGCTGCCAGGACGAATGACCTTGAATCTCATCCGACCTCCTCGAGAAACAGAATGACCTTGATGCGTGCAGTCCCGGCATCGCACGCCGCGCGAAACCGGCCGCTGTCCGGGATGGATCCAGTATCCATACCGCTCGCTCGGTGTGTAAAGGCTGAGGTCGCAAATTCCGTAAATGAGAGATTCTGCTGCAATCCAACGACTTGGATTGTGGCCGGGAGCCGATTCGCTATTACGGACACAGAGGCGGGCCAGAGATCACGCAGATCCAATGACTTCCAGATGAGTGTCGATGATCGAGATCCGCCGCAGCAGATCGGCCGAGCGTAGGTATCTGGTGACGCCGACGCGTGCGCAGTCCCGCGCGCGCGCGCTGACTCGAGCCCCCAGCGCGAATCCTCGAGCGCGACGCAGTCGCCGGGCGCTGCAGGCCACCGATGGCCGCGGCCAGCAGTGCCAACAGCGCGCAGATACGGATCGGGCGCGGGCTTGCTGACCGGCGTGTCTTCCGCGGCGACGATCGCCGTGAAGCAGGCGCTCGAGCTGCTCGCGACTCGAGCACGCGGCGGATCTCATCGCCGCGCGCGCCGGACGCGATCGCGATCGGCAGCGCCGCCGACGCGCGCCGGATCGCGTCGGCCGCGCCCGGAAACAGCACCGAGACGTCGCGCTCGAGCGCCTCGAGCCGCACCGCCTTGCGCGCCACCAGATCCGTCGATCGTGCCCGCTGCTCCAGCCGTCCGCGTGCCGCGCCGCCGATCGCCTCGAACGCGCCCGACGTCGTCGAAGCCGAGATAGTGCGCGTAGTAGTCGCGCCTCGGTCAGCGCGATGCCTTCCTCGGCGAGCACGTCGCGATAGCCGCGGAAGTGGAGCGGCTCGCTGTTCGGCGATCACGCCGTCGAAGTCGAACACGATCGCCGCAGCAGCACGCCTACTTCTCACTTCTGACTTCTGACTTCCAACTTCATCTTCTCGCCGGCGCGGATCGGGAATCTTCAGCCGGTTTTCCGGCGGCGGCAGCGGGCACTCGTAGGTCGGGTTGTAGTAGCAGTACGGGATGTAGGCGCGGTTGAAGTCGACCTCGTAGATGCCGGTCCTGTTGCGCGTCAGATCCATGAAGCGTCCGGCGGCATAGGTCTCGGTGCCGTTGGTCAGATCGCTGAACGCCACGAAGAGCGAGCCGGGATCGGTGCCGACCTCGTTGAACGCGAGCAGCTTCATCGGCTGCCCCTTGAGCGTGAACTCCAGCGATGCCGACGCGCCGCATCTTGCGGTTGCGCGCCGGTCGAGCGTCGGCATCTCGTAGATCGTCTTGTCGTCGATCGGCTTGAGCGTCCGCCGGCACGTCGTAGTCGGGATCGATCGGGAAGTACGCCGAGCGGCAGGAACTGCGCGTGGCGCGCCGTCGGGATCGGATCGTCGCCGCGCGGCGAACGCCGCGTCCTTCGCCGCCCGCTCGGCCGCGATCTTGCTGACGTAGTCTTTCGGTTCATCCGGAGGCGTGCTGCGTGCAGGCGCTGCCGCCAGAGCAGCGACAGCGACGGGCGCAGGGCGGGCCAGGCAGGCTGCCGCCAGCGCAGGAAAGGCCCGACGCCGCGACGCGCGCTGATCCGTCCCACCCGGCCCATCCCGCCTATCCTGCCCATCCCGCCCATCCAGCCCATCTGCCCTCTACGGATAACGGGTATGCCGCCGCGTTCGACGGTCGCGTCGGCGAGTCCGGCGTCTGCGGCGCGACCGTGTTGATCGGGCGCGACCTTCAGCAGCCGCCGCAGCGCGGCGAGCATCGTGCGCAGCGTGTCGCCGTCGACCGTCGGCGGCGAGCGCCTGGCGCGCCGACGCGTCGATCCGCATGGCCGCGTCGTTGACGAAGACCGCGCGCGGCGTCGACGTGGAGCGCCGCGCGCGCGCGCGTTCGCCGCGGATGCGGCCTGCGCGCGCAGCACCGCGCTCTCGGCGCTGAAGACGTCGATCGTGATGTCGGCGAGGTGCATCAGCACTTCCTGCTCGTCGGTGAGCTTCTGTGCCGTAGGTCTGCATCGCGACGCCGAGCACCATCAGCGCGGTCTTCTTGAACGACGCGATCGCGCGGCGCTCGTCGGCGAGCACGCCGTCGCGTCGCCAGCGGCGGCATCGACGGCGGACCGAGCAGCTCGTCCTGCAGCGCCTTGGCGGCGGGGATGAGCGGCGAGGTCGCCCTTGACGCGCGCGGCGGATCAGCATGCCGGGAATCAGCAGCCGGTTGATCTCGTTCGGTGCCCTTCGAAGATGCGGTTGACGCGCGCGTCGCGGAAGTGGCGCTCGGCCGGGTAGTCGCTGCACGTAGCCGTTGCCGCCGTGGATCTGGATGTTCTCGTCGAGCACGAAGTCCAGCGCCTCGCTGCCGGCGACCTTCGCGATCGACGCTTCGACGGCGTACTCCTCGAAGGCGGCGAGCGCCGCGGATCCGTCGCTGGCCTCGTGCGGCGTGGCGGCGATCCGCGCGTCGACCAGGCCGGCGGTGCGGTAGAGCAGGCTCTCGATCGCGTAGGTGCGGACGACCATCTCGCCGATCTTGTGCTTGATCGCGCCGAACGATCGCGATCGGCTGGCCGAACTGGCGGCGCGTCGCGGCGTAGCTTCGCGCTTTCGGCGATCGCGCCGATGCGCGCCGCCGCCGCACATCGCGCCCAGCTTGAAGCGCGCGAAGTTCGAGCACGTTGAACGCGACCTTGTGGCCCTTGCCGACCTCGGAGAGCACGTTCTCCGCCGGCACCTTCACGTCCTGGAAGATCAGCGCCGTCGTCGACGAGCCGTGCAGGCCCATCTTGTGCTCTTCCTTGCCGCTCTTGACGCCCCATGCCGCGCTCGACCAGCAGCGCCGGTGAACTGATCGCCGTCGACCTTGGCAGAAGATCACGAACAGATCGGCGAAGCCGCCGTTGGTGATCCACATCTTCTCGCCGTTGAGCAGGAAGCTGCCGTCCGCCTGCCGCGTCGCCTTGCGTCCGCGCGCCGAGCGCGTCGGATCCGGACCCGGTCTCGCTCAGCCCGTAGGCGCCGATGATCTCGCCCGACAGCAGCCTCGGGCAGGTACTTCTGCTTCTGCGCCTCGGTGCCGAACAGCACCAGCGGGACGATGGTGAGGTTGGCGTGCGCGCCGAAGGTCGCGCCGAACGACGCCGACCGCGCCAGCTTCTCGCTGACGACGAGCGAGGTGACCTTGTCGAGGCCGAGGCCGCCGTAGGCCTCCGGCACGTCGACGCCGAGCAGGCCGAGGTCGCGCGCCGCGCTTGACGAGCTCGCGCGCGAGCGCCCAGTCCTTCTGTCTCGAGCTGATCGAGCTTCGGCAGCACTTCGTTGTCGACGAACTCCTGCGGCGGTCCGGCCGATCAGCCGGTGCTCGTCGGTGAGACGCTCGGGCGTGAACACCGCGTCGGCGCTCGGAGGCCTGAAGCAGCCATTCGCCGCCGCGCAGAATCGTCGGTTTCGGTTGTTGTCGGCATCAATCAGACCCTTTCAAAGATACCAGCAGCGCCCATCCCACCACCAACGCACATGGTGACCATGCCGTAGCGGGCGTTTCGCCGCTTCATCTCGTACGAGCAGCGTCGTCGTCAGCTTCGCGCCGGTGCAGCCGAGCGGATGGCCGAGCGCGATCGCGCCGCCGTTGACGTTCAGCCGATCGGGATCGATCGGCAGCTCCTTCAGGCACGGCGAGCACCTGCGCGGCGAACGCTTCGTTCAGCTCGATCAGATCGATCTGATCGAGCGTGAGGCCGGCCAGCTTCAGCGCCTTGCGGATCGCCGGCACCGGGCCGATGCCGAAGCGCTCGGGCTCGACGCCCGGCGGTGGCGAACGTGACGAAGCGCGCCAGCGGCGTCAGCCCGGCGCGCGCGCGCGCGCTCGGCGGACGTGACGACGACCGCCGCGGCGCCGTCGCTCGTCTGCGAGGAGTTGCCGGCGCGTCACGCGTGCCGGCGGCGTGGAACGCCGGCCGCAGCTTCGCGAGCGCTGTCGGCCGACGTGTCGCGCCGCGGGCCCTTCGTCGACGGCGAACGTCACCTGCCGCGTGCGTCTGCGGTCGCCGCGACCGTTGCCGTTCGGCGGATCGATCAGCGTCGCCGTCACCGGCACGATCTCGTCAGCGAAGCGGCCGCCGTCGATCGCGGCGAGCGCGCGCTGGTGGCTGCGCAGCGCGAACGCGTCCTGCTCCTCGCGCGAGATGCCCGACTCGCGCGCGTGGTTCTCGGCGACCAGGCCCGGTGCTCAGATACACGTCCGGATAGCGGTCGATGAGCGTCGGGTTCGGCGCGATCTTGTTGCCGCCCATCGGCACCAGGCTCATCGACTCCGGTGCCGCCGGCGACGATCGCCGACGCGAAGCCGCACATGATGCGCTCGGCGGCGTACGCGATCGCCTGCAGGCCCGACGAGCAGAAGCGGTTGACCGTCACGGCCGACGCCGTCGACCGGAATGCCGGCGCGCAGGCTCGCGATCCGCGCGACGTTCATGCCCTGCTCGGCCTCCGGCATCGCGCAGCCCAGGATCACGTCGTCGACTTCCGCCGGGTCGATGCCCGGCGCGCGCCTCAGCGCCTCGGCGATCGCCGCCGCCGCGAGCTCGTCCGGCCGCGTGCCGCGCAGCGTGCCGCCTGGCGCCTTGCCGACGCGGTCGGCGGCGAAACGATGACAGCATCATGCATATGACTGTCTTCCGCAAACTCGAGGCTGCCGACTAACGCTCTGCACTTCGTTCCGTAGTGCGGCTTCAGCCTGCACCAGTCCCCCAGCAGATCCTCGATCGCGTCGGCGACCTCGTGACCACCTTGCCGTCGAACAGGTGATCGGCGCCGTCGATGACGACGAGCTCTTTCGGCTCCGCGGCACGCGCGTAGAACGCGCGCATGTCCTTCAGCGGAGCAGATCTCGTCGAACTCGCCCTGGATGAAGAACTTCGGCTTCGTGCTGCGCTCGACCGCGGCCGAAGTCGTAGCGCGAGAGCGGCGGCGCGATGCCGATGAGCGTCGACACGCGTGGATCCTCGGCGCCGACCGTCAGCGCGACCCACGCGCCGAACGACATGCCCGCCGGCCCAGATCGGCGCGCCGGGATACTGCGCCGTGCATGAAGTCGAGCGCCGCGCGGAAGTCGTCCATCTCGCCCGGTCCGTTGTTGAAGGTGCCCGCGCTGGCGCCGGCGCCGCGGAAATTGAAGCGCAGCACCGCGCAGCCGATCCGGCTGAGCGCCTTCGCCGCCTGATAGCACGACCTTCGTGTGCATCGTGCCGCCTGCGACTCGTCAGCGGGCGGGCGAAGATTTCGACGGCGGCGCGCAGGGCGCCGGGATGCCCCTGGCTGACCCGGCCCGTCGTGGCCGACCGCTCCCAGCGGCGTCGGGCTCCTCTGAGGAGCGCCTCGAGCCGGCCGGCCAGGTCCCGAGATCTCACGCGGCGGCATTGGGCGACCCTTCCCTAGGGGCCGACCCTGTGTCGCTCCGCCCTTTCCGTAGGGCCGACCGTAATGTCGGCCCGCTCCCGTTTAACATCGAGGGACGGGCGGACACGTGGGTCCGCCGCCACGCCTAGAACAGGTGGTCGGATGATGCGCGCGGACTCCTGCGGTCGTGCTGCAGCCCAGGTGCGCAGTGCGATCGATGGCGATCTGCCCGCACCGTCGTTCAGCTGCGCGTGCCTTTCCGTCCCGCTGACCGTGCACGATCCGATCGAGGGCGCGGTCGCCGGTGATCACCAGCGTCGGCGCCAAGACGCGTGCGCAGTCGCGTTCAACGTCGAGCGAGCGCAGCGATCCTGGCCCCGCTGCGCCAGACGGCTGACCGAAATGGGGAGCGGTCGCCAGCTTCGCCGCCTGGCCGACGCCGAACGCCGCGCGGTCGCGCAGCGAGCGGCGAGGCGGCTTTTCATTTTCCGCCTGAGACGCAGCGGGGTCTCCGCGAGAAACAGCGGCATGAAGATCCAGGGCCACCGCAGATAGACCTGGTGGCGCCGCTTGAGGTGCCACGGCGGTCCGGGCGTCGACACCAGCACGAAGCGCCGACGTGCGATCGGGCGCGGCCGCCGCGAAGCGCAGCGCCGCCAGACCTCCGGGCGAAACGAGATGCCGCAGATCGCCGCGCGCTCCAGGCCGCGGTCGCCCGCATCACGGCGGAGATCCGATCGACGTAGTTGTCGAGGCCGCGCGCTTCGTCGAACGGCAGGCCCGAGGCGCGCTCGCCGGCGAGCGCGAAACGTGATGACGCGGAAACGCTCGGCGAGCGCGGCGATCGCCGGCTCGACGGTGCTGCCACCGTCCCCGGACGCCAGGGACGACGATGAGCGCCGGCGCCGCTTCCGCAGGTGTCGATGTAGATGGAGGCGCTGCGCACGAAGCGTTCCCGGCCATCGTTGCAGATCGCGCTTTCGCAGGAAATGGAAGACGCGCCCCAGTTCCGCAAACACGGCGGTTACACGGCGTTCGTCGAAGGCTGGGCGCTCTATTCCGAAAGTCTCGGCGGCAGAAATCGGCCTCTACAAAGATCCTTTACACATGAAATACGGCCAGCTCACTTACGAGATCTGGCGCGCCATTCGCCTGGTGGTTGATACCGGCATGCATTCGATGGGTTGGACCGCCAGCAGGCGATCGATTATTTCATGGCCAGCTCCAGCAAGATGGAGCACGACATCACCGTCGAAATCGACCGATACATCGTCTGGCCCGGCGGTGCTCGGCTCTACGCAGGTCTGGCGAACTCAAATCAAAGAACTTCGCGCCTACGCGACGAAGGAACTTGGCTCGAAGTTTTGATGTGCGTAAGTTTCACGACCGGGTTTTGGAGAACGGCGCGCTGCCGATGGATATTTTGGAGAAACGGATCAAGGAGTGGGTTGAAGGGAGAAGGGCTGCAGGCGGGGAAGTGAGAGGCATTGAAGCGTTGAAGCGGTCGAAGCCGCCGAGATAACGAGGCGGAGTTTGCGATATTCAAGCAAGCCCGCGTGCCAATGAACGGAACTCAAAGCGGCATAGGGCTGCCGCACTCCAAGACCTCGCGGAAGGAGTGGCGTGCGATCTGTCGCGACAGCGTCTTCGAAGTGCGACAGCCCTATGCCGCTTTCTTTGCGCTGCACTCGCACGTCGCTCCGTTCATTGGCTTCACCATGCCGTTCGTTTTTGAGTTTGGAATCTCCTCACGTCGGCGACTACTATTGCCCGCTGGCCTTTGCACTCCACAATCGCCGTTTTCTCGAGAAGGTCGGCGCGTTTGCACAGCAACGGCTCGATTAAAAGCGCGACTCGATCACATAGTTGCAGCCATTCGAAGCAAATCGCGATTCTCTTGCAAGTTTGTCCCGCAACCATTTTGAGTTCGACTGAAATTCCACATCAGGCCTTTTCTGATCTTCGGCCTTTCATTCCGCGGCGACATTCGCTCGGACGGAATCTCCGCCCGCAGGCCGAGCGCGACTTGATAATTTGCTTCGCGCTTCGGTGGAACACTGATTTTCAGCGTATAGAAGAAATGATCGAACGTCTCAATAGAAACGACGATGGGCTTTTCGAAACCAATCTCTGTCGCCGCGTTTGAGACGACATCTACAAATCAACAAAATTTAACATCTCAACAGTCTGAGCCGCCTTCGTGCTGTCCAGCACCTCGCCGGCTTTGGCATCCAGCCAACATCCTTCCATGGCTTCGAGTCCGATTCTCGAGCCAGCGTCCAAAAGCGCATCGCCGTTTGTGCCCGTGAGCGTAATCGACTTCACGTTTTCAATCTTGCAGAACTCCGTGTTCAGCCAGGCTCCGGGCTCACCGGAAACGCCGGCCAACTCATCCGAAATCAAATGGACATTCGACGGTTCTTTCGGCAGCAGGACATAACACCCATCGAAAAGTCCGCGCATCGAAACGGATCGGGAAGACGTCTCTGCCCGCATATGCCTTTTTCCGACGAGCAGCGAGTCGAGCACTGCCTTGCGCGTCCTTAAATTCGACCAACGTGCCGCTGCCAGGTCGGTTCCCGGTTCGCCGAGTTCGATCCGCAGCCGCTGTGAAGGCCCGATGTCATCGGATTGAACGACCTTGATGTCTGATTCACAGCCGGGAGATTTTTGATGCTGCTCGTAATGGTGGCTGGTAATTGCGCGTTCGCCAGTTGTGCCATGCGCCGTCTTTATTTTCGATGTTGAGATCGACACCCGCCTTGATGTGAATGGCAGCGACGTCGTTGGGGTGGAAATTCGGCAGCAATTTTTCGCCGACTTTCGCTTCGTGAACGGTCCAGGATTGTTTGTGGCGATTGAGGACGAGCAAACCGGCGGTGCTAATGATGGCTAAGGCGAGTAAGAGGATGATGGTGTTTGCGATTCATGGGTGACCGATCAGTTCAACCACGGATGAACACTGATAAACACGGATAGGGAAGAAGAAGACACGAATTTCACGAATCGCCACGAATTGGAAAGAAGGCAAGATCATTAGTGGCAAGATCTATGAAGATTCATTTGCCGACGAGAATGTCAGCGTTACCAGGGGTTTCGTTTCGGGCGACCATTTTTTCGGGTGGAGGCGAAGGACGCGGTCTCGGACCCTAACGGCGCTGGGCCGAGGCGCACGGCGGCGCGACTTCTGCCAGCCAGAACCAATCCGGAGAGCGCGACTGCAATCGGCATCGCGGCGATATTGACGACCTTGGTCCAAAACTCCAAGGCGTCCGTTTCCCGGCGTAGATTTTTGCGGACTTGTTTCAGATCGCGGGTCACGTCGACTAGACCCTTTTGGTATTTCTCGAGTTCTTTTTCCTGTTGCGGCGACAGGATAAGGCTTTTGGTTGCCGCCGTTTTCATTGCGCGCCTGCAGTTCTTTAATCTTTTTTTGGTCCATCTCGCGTTGTCGAGTCTCAAGCACGCAGAATTTTTCCTGCCATTGTTTGCCGGCGCGCGCCTCCATTTCTTTGACGCGTGTAAAAGGCCGGCTCATGCTGGCGCGGGCGCGGGGCTGATCAGATCGTCGTCACCGCTAAGGCGCTCGACGAGGCTTTGGACGAAGTTGAGATTGCCGTTGGCGGCCTGAGGAGTGGGACGGCCCATTACGTTGCACACTCTGATGCAAACTTTGTCGTTGAGCATGTCGGAGTCGGAGATGAGGATGACTTCTCCTTTGTCTGTCGATTCTGTGAGTTGGGGAGCGGCAGGTGGTTCGACCGATGCTGCGCCCGAGGACGGGCGCTCTCCCGGGAAGGCGGTATGAAATGTTCCCGTCAGATGAACTGCCAGCGAATTACTCGAGGTTTACCGGTTTGAGAATCTCGCAGGGGATTTTCTCGCTGGCGGCGGTTGCGATCAGGCTATCCACCAACTCCGAGTTGGCAGAGCATTTGACGAGCACATCCTCCTTGAGGCCATCAGCAGGTTTGCCTGTAAACGCGCCCGCGAATGGAAAGACGGGTTGTCGAGCTGGTGGCGACGTCATTCTCGTCGATTCCCTCGCGTGTCGGCAACAACGTCGGCATCAGAGTCGCCCGGTTTGTAAATTGCGGCTGGCAAACGAGAGAGTGTCCGCGGCGGCAAGATTGACGTCCATGTTCCAGCCCCACGCTTTGACCCAGCTTGTCTAACGGATTGTACTATCGCCGCCAATGACAAAGTTCTGACTGCGATCATGCTTTTGGTCGAAATACGTGCGGATCCAGAAAGGCCAGCGGCTTGCCCCGCCCGTAAGACAAACTGGTCGATGGCGTATTGCGCCGCATCTGAAAATATTGACGGGGTGCGCGACCAGAAGCACTTTGATGTCATCGTCGATTTTGTGGCGTTCAGCGGAACATTTTGAGAGTGAAGTCGCGCTTCAATTCCATGATGAACGCCCGATCCTCGGCTCGATGCTGGCTGGGCATCAAGGGTCAGGCCTTCGCCGAAAGACAGGCAGGCCGCTCATGATTCCGATTACCACGGCCTCACCGCAGATTTACCACGCCGGCTATTGCGCGCGAGATGTCATGCTCCGAGCAATCGCTGCCGTTTCCGGCGGAAGGAAGGGCAACGAGAACTTTGCGTCGAGCAAACTCACTGCAATGCCGAGATAAAATTTTGTCGCTCCACAAATTGACCAGTTGCCTGGCCTTCGATGCCATTGAGTCGGGCGGAGTCTTCGGCCTCGAATCGGGTCTGGGATCGATTTTTCGATGACCAGTTTGCCTTTGGCCCGCTTGTTTAAGCATATTCAGCGAGCAGGTCTTCGATGCACGCCGCGCATCGGTGCGCAAAACGGGCGGCATGGCGTTACATCGCCTTGCGTGCAATAAAAACGCAGGGTGACGCGGGAATCAATCTGCTGGGATTTGTCTGAGTGCCCGGCGAGGTGTGTGGGCTTTTTCCGCGGTGACATCGAAACGCATATGGTGCGGCTGTGCTGGTCACGATGTAAACGCCCACGAGCACGACGAACATTGCGGCGACGCCGCCCGGCGGGAAAGTAGACCATCGCTTCGAGAAGTTGCGCTTCATCAGCTTATCAATGGATGTGGCGCGATGGCTGCGAACGATTACTCCATTTAATGAAAAGCGCGAAAGGCAATGATTGGGAGAAAGAAGATCACATCGCGCGAATCAGCCACGCCGGTGATGAATGGTTGGAAGTGTGTCATGACGCTCAAAGACGAAACCAGATCGAGCGAGCCATGGCCTGTCCATTCCGAGGCCAAGCAAATTCGATGACCGGAGGAAATCCGCACAAAAACGAGGAAAAGGCAAATCACGCCCGACACAGCTGGAAGAGCTTACGACCTGATTACGCGTCATCGCGGAAGTCATACAACTGATTGACAGGTGCGATTCCTGCCATCAGGGAGGCTGCCAAAGATACGCCGCAGAGAATGACTCCGTTGTCCGGTGAACCCAGATGGTCGGCTGTGATCCCACGACTGGAAACGTAAGCGCGAGAGCGAGGCCTAGAAAAAATCCACGAGGCCAAAAACTTTCCGAGAGTTGCCTGCCATGCCGTGACGATAGGTTTCGAGGTGAGCGGCAGTTCGATTGTGCCGACGCGCCGTTCCTCGGCCCAGAGCCGCATTCCGACGCATGGCACCAAAAGAGATAGAGCCACGGATTACCACATGAAAGGACTCGAAGATTGGCCCTGGCCTCGGCATCGAAAAAAGTTTCCCTGCATGAAGGTGAAAAATCCAGTCAACAGCAGGAAAATCACGATGAAGACGTAGGCGACGGGTGAGGAAAAGTAGCCGCCTAGTTCGCGCTTAATGATGGCTTTTGATGTTTGCAAGGAGTTCCATTTTTGGTCAAACGGCCTTGTTGTCGGCAGCAGAAGCGCCTAGTATATTTGCACGTGAGCGCTACTGAATTAATCAGGGAAGTGACGAAGGCGATGCCCGCCCGGGGCCGGGAGAATTTTTGTTGGCGATATTAGCACTCAAAAGAAGAGCCGGTTAAGCCACGAAGAAGCGTCGAGTTAAATGGCCCGATGTGGAGGCGCGCGCCAGACGAATTTTCGGAAAACGCGTGTTACCAAACCTCGTGCTACTGGAGCGAGAAAACAGGCATACTGAGAGGGATGAGTTTTATGCGGACAGCAGCTTCCTGCCCCTCACACTCACTGCGCTTCAGTTTTGAGTGCGCAATGCTGTTAAATTGAGATTTTTTCGTCAATTGCTTCACCACCGTAGAATGCAACGGCCGCGTGGACAAATCTGGAAAAAGATTTGCGTAGCGGTCGATTGATTAAAGACAGGAACCTAAATGGTCCGTGGCATTCCGAGTTGCGTCACTTCTGAGCAACCGGCGCGCTCAGCATTAATCGGAACGCGAAGCCTCGATGTCTCCATGTCGCTGTTACCACAAATGCCTGCGCGTTTCGAATTCATTTCGTTCGACTCCCGACAACGAACGCTCGCGGCGACCATTGGGTTGAAAGTTGCACCTTAGATATTTCCATTGGCGCTATCCGAGTGTTATGCCGCGGAAAACTTCGTCGGGCGGCCTTCTTCGGTTCGGATTTCCTCGACTTTCCAACCGTTGGCGGCTTCGAGAACGTTGCGGACAGCGAGTTCGCCGTTGCGGTGTTCACGGCGTCGCCGTTCCTCGGATAAACGCGCGCCCAGACTTCACGCCATTTCTTCTTTAAGAATGGTGGCTTTGCGGGTGGGAATGTTCGACAGCCGCTCCATCAATTGCGGCCCTGCGACACCACGAACGGCCAACAGGGAACGGCTCCGCCAGAAGCTCGGACCTTCGTTTCAATTCCTCGGGCGTGCCGTTCGCGACAATTTGGCCACGGTCGTGTGATCGCGCGAACAAACTGATTCGACTTCTTCGGGATATGAGTCGAAGATGATCGCTTTGCTCTGCCCCATGCGGCGGATGAGGCTGCGGATTTCATGCTTTTGATTGGGATCGAGGCCATCGGTTGGCTCAGCTCGAGGAACTAACATCCGGATCGTGAATGATTGATTGGGCCAAACAAGTGCGATGGCGATAGCCTTTGGAAAGCGTGTCGACGCTCTGGTTCAGACAGGTTCGAGAGAAAGCACATTTCGATGACTCGGTCGGTTGCCTTCTTGCGATCCGCGCCATGCGGGCCTTTAAGTTCTGGCGCGAAAGCCGAAAGCGAACGGTCATGTCGGCTTGCGCACTGCCTGGGGCCAGGCGTTTTCCGGCAGATAACCAAGCACAACCGCTTGGCGGGAATGAGATCGGTTACGACATCATGGCCACCGACACTGACTTTTTCCGTCTGAAGGCGGAATGAAGCCGTGTCATTCGCATCGTTGTGGATTTGCCCGCGCCGTTAGGGCCCCGGAAGCCCAACACTTCTCCGTTCGACGGTGAAGAAATGTCGTTTACGGCGAGCTTAGGACAAATGCCTTGGACAGGTTTCGACTTTGATCATTTCAGTTGCAGGGAGGGGTCAGTCCTGAACCACTCCAATATCATTTGCCGGGATTTCGCGCTGTGTATTCGCCATCAAAGCCATGGCCGAGACTACCCGTGCCGATGAGTGGATCGCCCTCAGCGGGAATCGACACAATTCCATTTCGTGAATTAGCGTCGCATCGGGCCCAATTCGATGACCGGGTTCGCCTTCATGGCCGAAGGCGAGCTCAGAGAGAATGAAAACGACCCACTTGGAGCCAGCTCGCATTCGTTGTAGAGCGTCCTGCCAACCTTTCATTCCGCCATCGCTCTTGAGTGAGGAAATGGTCGCTGCGGTCGAGTGCTTTGCCATCAACGAAATTGCCGCGGTATTTGACAATGATGGATCGTTGGTGGTCGGTTTCGCCGGTGCCTTCCTGGACGATTCGTGTGGAACCACCCGGAAGGACTTTGGTACCCGTCTGCCTTGGCATTCTTCGACAGGAAGGCTTCGCCATCGGCTTTGTTCTTCTCAGATTGTTTCAAGGCACCGTAGGCTTTTGCCTGTTCGAAAAGTGGTTCGACTTCCAGTTCCTGGAGTTTGGTCGGCTTGCCTTCAAGCACGTCTTTCATCCCTTGAATAATTATTTTGCTGTCGACGTCTGCGGTGACGCGCCTTGAATTGGCCGGCCATTCGCATTCCCAGCGCGTAGGCGACTTTCTCTTTGTGTGCGTTGCCTTTTTCGTCCAGTCGATCCGTTCGCGCCTGGTTAAGGATTTCGGGCACTTCCGACTCGGTTATCTGGGTTGGTTTTCCATCGAGCGTAACATCTTCAAGTCCCTGAGCGAATGCGTTGATGTCCACGTCGGCGTCAGTGCGTTTGCGTTGCAGTGCGAGGTTCATGCCGAGGGCATAGCTGACTTTCTTTATCAGGCGGACCTGAAGGGGCTGTATTCGTTTGACGATCTTCGGCGATGGCGGGGAATGCCATCGAACCGACCGAAACAATGCACATTTCAAAATCAGTTTCATAATAATGGCGGCAGGAATTTCAGCAGTATGGCCCGCGCAAATTTGGATTTGCGCAGGCTTGACTGGTTACTTCACGCCCTGATAGGAGATGAGGAGCGAGGAAGGAAGGGCGGGTAGGCGTCAAAAGTCGCGTGTTGCCGGAGATGCCGCCAAACGCTGCCAGTCGAGCCGACCTGCCAGTAGGTCCAGCCATGGTTGGGCTGCGGCAGCCTCGCACCCAGGCATTGCAGCAAGTGCAGCAGCCGTCCCATGGGCTGCCAGTGTGCTGGAGATTCCGGCCGTTGTAATGGGCGATCCGCGGGCAGAGAGGATAAATGCCGCCGAGGTTGATCGTGGCCCGATGCGGCCTACACGCGCCCGTGCCGGCACTTTGGCAATAGATCACCGGCCGCAGGAAGTGGGAGGTCTTTGCCTTTGACCGTCGAGCTGACCAGGCATTGATCCAGGCGGTGTAACGGCTGGCGCCGACGTGGCCAGGTTGAATAACTTCAAAGTCGACCATCGGGTAGCGTGACTTGCCGTCGGCAATGACCTTGCCGCCCGGCGTAAGTCCCAGAAGTAGTTTGCTTCGGGTGGCGCGGGCTCATAGCAGGTCGGGGCGAGCGAAGTCATACGCGCCCCATTTGCACGTTGGCAGCGGCTTGCCGTTGGCCATGTTGTAGTTGAAACTGGCATCGTGGCAATAAGTGCCCTCGGTCGCTTTGGTGGCAAGCGCGTATCGGGCGCCGCACGAGTGCACGCTGGACCAGTTGGGCGAGCCCCGGTAGTGGGACACGTCGATGCCGAACAAGTTGTCTTCGCCCGCGCGCGCCTCAGCTCCGACAGGCCAGGCGCCAGCGCGGCGACCACCCCGAAGGATGATTCTCACTGCATTACTTCTTACCGAGGTTTTCATGCTAGTTGTATTTGCAGGAGGTGCTGGTTTGGGTGCGTGTAACTCTCATGCTCCTGCCGCTCATGGGAGACTGCACGCTGAACCGAGGTTCAAAACCGTAAAAATGACACATCGCAATTCGGTCACGTTTATGAATGCAAACAACAGCGCGGCCGTTGTTTGTTTGTTCCTGTTATGCGTGCCAACCTAATGTGTGAGGTTCTGTCACCCACCCCACCGTTGTTTGACAATCAGCTAAGAAAACTCTGCGAGGTGAGTTCTGCTGGCTGACAGAAAAGTGTGTATCACCATCTCGTCAGAAAGGGTATTGGGTAATTACCTGATCACTCGGAGGCGTCATTGCCAGGTACGCAGCAGTTGGAAGGGAGTCCTCGTGCTTGCAGGCTCCAGCCGGTCCGACGCTGAAACGTTAAGAGCGACAGATCACGTCAAAGCTGAAAGACTTCGGACTCCTGACGTCCGAAATCCGCAGGTTGGTGCGCCCCAAACAAGCGTGGCGCGGCGAGAAATTGCTGTGTCGACGCGCACCAGCGCAGTTTTGAATTTCACTTGCGCCATGCATTTAAATATCTGGCGCAACTACCTGCATGCTGTGCAGACCCGCATATTGCCTTCCGGAGTCCTTGAAGATCGCGATGAACCCATGCTGGTCGATGGACGTCCGAGGCTTAATGACTGAGCCTCCAGCTCCAGGATCGTTTCAACACCGCGTCCAGATCGCCTTCAACATTGAGGTAAACCAGCGTTAGCAATACGTAACTG